>Ga0098055_1000196_pt1 | contig 39518 bp, 52 predicted proteins | sample 17_taG_FD_75107 | JGI IMG/M metagenome (GOLD analysis project Ga0098055, IMG submission 75107) | Marine viral communities from the Subarctic Pacific Ocean - 17_ETSP_OMZ_AT15314 metaG | ecosystem: Environmental > Aquatic > Marine > Oceanic | place: Pacific Ocean | collected 2015-01-18 | reverse complement strand
CAGGGGCAGCAACGCCCCCATCGCAGGTATTGTTATTACCCAATCCCCTAAATTTGTTGAAAAAACCTACCTATTCAATCAACCAACCTTCCTCACTGGTATTGACACCTATGAGAGACTAATTAACGTTAGTTACTATGAAGATGAAGTTGATATGAAAGAGAAGCATCAGGAAATGAAAAGGTATGGGGCAAAGTTCTATGTATTCCACAGGGATGGGTTCGAGGCAAATCCTGACGTACTGAACCAACCCCCTTCGGCTTTACATGATTGTACAAACTGGGTTTCTTTTGAATTTTCCCCAACAAGCTGGAGTTCAACTGCACTTAGAGAGGCGTCTAAATGAAGTTAATCATTGCAGGTTCTCGTGAGTTTACAAACTACGGTCTACTATGTGAGTTTCTTGAGAATGCTAATCTCAAAGATATTACTCATGTAATTAGTGGTACTGCTCGTGGAGCAGACGAACTTGGTGAGAAATGGGCAGAAGATAAGGGGATTGAGGTTATATCTAAGCCTGCTCAATGGGATACCTACGGAAAGTCTGCTGGTCATAGGCGAAATGCGGAAATGTCTGTAATAGGAGACATACTGGTTGCTTTCTGGGACGGCGAGTCTCGCGGGACTGCCGGAATGATTGAATGTATGCACAAGCTAAACAAGCCATATTACGTTTGTAGGGTTGATATGTTGTAAGCATCAAAAATAATAGACCACTTTTTTAGCCTTGGTTAATAGTCAAGGCTTTTTTTAATGGCATAATGTGGTCGTATTGGGGTATAATGTAGGTAGAAGAAGAGAGTTAATCAAAAAAATAGGAGAAACACATGGCAGGAATATGGGGACGAATAGACAGGAGTGGTCAAACTCCTGATTCTACTTTAGGACGACTTAATATATGGACGTTTGAATCGTCTTTAGTCTTAGCATCATCAAACACATATACACCAGCCGAGATGCTGGTTTTTATCAATGCTCAATTTGCCCAGGGTAATAATGACCCCTTAGACGCAGCGGAGCAATTAGACTTAACAAACCTTCTGGCAGTAATGAATAGTCAAGGTGGGTCAAACGCATTTCAAATCAAAGTTAATCGTCTTGTGTGGCTTGCTAAGGCTAAGGCAGTACTTGTTCTTGCTGAGCAAGGTTTGATTGATGAGACGGAGTTCCGAACCAAGCTAGGAATAACCCTATGAGCCAAGTAGACGCTGATGTGTATTGGAAGTATATGTCTGGAACCTCAGACTATTCTTTTACGCCTTCATTTCAAAACGGTGATACTACCCTTCCAGCAGAATTAGTAATGTCTCATTCTGTTGGGTATAGTGGTTTGAACTCTGCCGCCGCTGGAGATATGTACTGGCAACAGGGAATGACCGATAGAGTCAACAGTGGTCAAGGCTACGGAATGTATTCCGACCATGGTCCTACGACTACGTTAAATACTCGTACAGACCATAATATTTATCATCAGTGTGTCTATCGAGACAGTGACGTAGAGTTGCAAACTCGTATCCAGAACTTTGGGTATGGCACTGACGGTCGTAATGTTTACATAAACATAGACCAGAATGATATTGCTCAATACACAGTACATACCTCTTTGCGATTCGGTGAACAACCGTGGAGACTTACAAGTAGAAGATACCAAGACCAAGTTAATGAATCTAACTGGAAGATTCCTTTAGGGTTCGCACCAGACTGGGTATGGGGCTTTACTGGGTGGAGTATTTATGATGAGTGGGCTACTATCTATCAATCCAATCCTGTTTGCTTAGATGTTTTCGCCCATCGCGATGGCACAATAGAGTCCCACTGTCTTTGGGACCAAGACGGTCAAGCAAATCAAGATTGCGGAACGAATTACGACACGACGAACTTCGCCACGCAATATTGGGATAATGCTCTTTGGAATCAAATAGGGGCATGTACATTCCAAGATTGGGGAATCTCTCTTGACTATTCTACAAACGCCACACAGGGTCTAGGGACTAACCTCTGCATCTTAGCCGGTAAAAATGAGAACTCTGCTGTAGGGCATTTTACACCTGGGAGTAGTGATGCGGGCTGGCGAGCCTCTGATTCAACAGTAAAGATTACAACAGGATTTAAGCCACGTATCATCTTCTTACGAAGTGGTAATCGTGGTTCAACAGGACATACCGTAGATTGGATTTCAACCCGTGGTTTTATAGGTCCAAATGGTGCCGACCAATGGAGTCAATGTGTGGTAGGGGATGACAATACTACTACGGGTACGTGGAGACGTTCCAACTATAGCAACTCTTGTCTCAACCAGATGACTAGAAGTGGGACTACTGACTTTACTCTTACTTATAACGCAATGGAAGATGATGGTTTTCGTCTCAACGCAACAGACGAGGGATATGTCAATGTTTCCTACTTAGCAATTGGAGACCCTCCAGACGCAGTTGTTCCTGCCTACGGAGAAAGTATTTTATGAGCGTAATAGTAGCAGTCATGGCATGGCACGCCCCAATGAACTATCACCTACAAAGATGGCTGGCAGATAATAAGCTGGAATGGTTTAGAGGCTCACAAGAGTTTGGAGTTGACATCTGTCGTAATCAGGCAGTAGAAAAATTCCTTCAGGAGTATAACCATGAGTATCTGTTGATGGTGGACATAGACATGTATCCGCTGCCAGAGACAAATGAAATTCTTGAAGCACAAGGCGATTGCTTTTGGTGCCCCTATGCTTGTCAGCAAGGTAGCCATGAGGCAAGTTTCGGCTGTAGCTTCAGTAAGTATAGCCGAGACCTTTTAGAGACAATGGAGAGACCTTACTTTCATCTTCCTCGCAAGGATGATGTCTCCAATATAGACAGGAGTGAGTACGGGTGTGAGTGCCAGTACTTTTCAAATAAATTACCAGTGCCCGCAAGACCCATAGGAAGAGTGGGGCACCTCAAGACAGTGGTTATATTACCACAAGGAGAAATACAATGGCCGTAGGCAATTACCCAATTCCTGATAATCAATTCCTTTGTGTAACGGGAGACCCTCGCTCAGGTACTAGTTTAATGATGCGAACCCTATATCTTCTAGGTATTGATGTGGCAGGAGACAAGTTCCCCCAAGAGAAGAGGGGGCGATACAGGCAGTTAGATAGGCCGAACCTAAGGCTAGACCCAGAGCAGAAGGCTGAGTTAGAAGAGGAGTGGGCTAAGGAATTAGCTAAGACTAAGAATATGAACCCTAAGGGGTTTTATGAGATTAGCGGTACAGTTATGCAAGGGACTCAAGACATTGAAGACTTTGGAGGTAAGGCTCTAAAGATTATTTCTCCTGGGGCGTACCCTCGTGGTGAGCAAGGCACTCCTGAGAAGCTAATCTATAAGTGGATTTGGTGCCTTAGAAACCCGCAGTCTGTTAGCCAGTCACAAACAGGGTTGAAGGGCGATGGCATCCAAGTTGCCGGTGCTGATGGGTGGACTGACCCAGACAAGCCTTGCAATCCCCGCCGCTTTATGGTTGAGAACGGAGGTTTAGTAGAGTATTTTCTGGAGAATCCAGAGAGTATGGCTAAGGTTCTGGTTATAGACTATGATGATATGATTGACTCTCCAAGGGAAACCATTAAGAAGGTTGCGGATTTTCTAGGGATAGAGGTAACTGAGGGTGCCGTCGATAATGTTGACCCAAGCCTCCGTCGAAGTAAGGCCGCTTTTAAAGGCTACAACGAACAGAATAAGGCTATTGGTGAACTTGCTGATGATTTCTATTCTGCCGCAAAAGAAGCAGACCTAGTTGGTTTAAGGGCGGTATGCGACAAGGCTGAAGCGACAGCCATAGCCGAGAGACTTGATAGGACTCCTTGGTACGACCCTGGCACTGGTTGCTACGCTCCTGGTATTGTTCACGACAGGCTTGCTACAGATTTTACTTATCGTAAAGAGTGGTTGGATGGCAAGGGGCGAGCCAGGAGAGAGTTTAGACAGGGACTACATCCTCAGTGTTCTCCTGCTTGGCAGGGTGAGGCAGAAGAAGAGTATAGTTTGGACCTTGGTTCAAGAGGCATACTAACTCGCAAAAAAGTAATTTATAATAATGAGACAATGACTTGGGAGCAGGCTTTTCTTAAACATCAAAAACGATGGAACGATGGTAAGACACAGATACTTCCTTTAGCTAAACGTGTGGCTCTAGCAGACGGGTTAAAATAAAATGGGTACTTTTGTAGGTTTTCCTGAATCTCCGAGTGGTATAAAATTGACACTTGGCACCGCATGGGGTGCTGGTGGTAATGGATTAGATTCTACGGATGTTGTTATCCTTAAAAAGGTTAAAGAAGTAGGAAACTATCTGTATTATTCTGAAGATGGAACTGACAGTCCAGATGATGACAGAAATCGTCTTAGGATGTATTTTGGTCAAAATGGCTCTACTGTTACTGCTGCCGCTTCTTTACCTAACACGGCAGAGACCTCCTTTAACTGGAAGGGTTCTGCAAGGGAAAGTGGAAAGTCAACATATAGCTTTGGAACCTTGTGGGGTGACGACAACTTCGGTTTAGATAGTTGGAATACAGCTTACTGGGGAACTTCAAAATCTTACAATAACGACATCATAACGGCAATAGCCACCGCTGACCCTGGAGGGCTAACAGTAAGTCAAGGTTCTGTAGCACATCCTAATGATTCTGACCATGTCGCGTATACCGAATTATTAAAGGATGCTGATTCAGACCATACCTGGACATTCGCGTTTGATAATAATACTGATGGTGAGATTATCATTAACTCGGTAACTAGTCCTTCAAGCCCATTTGTAATGCACGCCAGCAATGCGGTCGTTGCAGGATTAGAGATTGGTGCTGCCGAGACACAAAACCTAATGGTGAGCTTTGACGTTTCTGCTGCTAGTACTGATTATTCTCAGTACTATGAACAGCAAATGGAAGTCTTTACGTCAAAGGGAACTTACTATGTAAATTTGGCAGTACATTGGGCAGGGCATTTAGCTAATTATCCAGATGATATTAAGGTGACATTAGGTTCTGCATTTAAAGGAACCTATTCTTTAACTACGTCTGATGTGGTTACTTTAAAAAGGGCGTATATTAAACCTTCTGAAAGTACTCCTTGTGGAATGACCTACAGTGAGACAGGAAGTATGGTTGCCAATCAAACTAACAATAGGCTTCAGTGGAATATAAATAGTGGCTCTGCTGCTGGTTTTGCTTATTTGTATAATGTTTTTAATGCTCCTAGAACAGCAACGTCGTTGTCGTCGTATTGGACTCAGTGTTTCTACTTCAAGAAAGCTACTTGGGCTGCTTCTGATACTCTTATAGAAAACTACTCTTGGCAATATTGGTGGAGTGCTAATACAGGATGGGCAAATTCGGGCTTTACAGACAATCCAGATATCTTAGATAATACAGGGGCTCCTTTTACCTGGAACTCTGAAATCTTTTCTGCTATGACTAGTACGGTTGGAGCAGAAGCATTTCAACTTAACTATGATGGAGCTGCCGTTACCACTAATACGGGCCACATTCATGTGGGCACAAAAGTCCTCTCTATGGTAGGGGCTACATTGGAGCCTATCCAGACAGTAGACATAGAGGTGGAGAATACGGGCACCGAGGGAGACTTAATCGTTCATGGTCTAGATTTGCCAAATGGAATTACCTCCGCTCAGTCAAACGGATTCTCAGTAGGTGAAGGGTCCACTTATACAGTAACCCTTTCCGTAGCAGATACCGCTAACGTGGGGTATTATACAGGGGAGCTTAATATTATTTACGATTCGTCTGGCTCACCGGCAGAATTTACCGTAGCTACCCTATCAGGGACAGTAACGGCACAACCATCAGATACATTCATACTATAAGAGAGATAAAATGTCAGGATTATTACCAGTTGCAATAGATGAGGTATTTCACCTATCTTTCAATGTTAAAGACCCAGTGGGAGGAGGGTTGGTTGATGCCGATTCCACCCCTACTTGTGCAATATTTGAGGAGGACACAGACACGGCGATTCGTACACCTACGGTCGTAAAAAGGTCTGCCCTAACGGGAACTTATCGTGTTAGTGACACACTTAGTACGGCAAATGGGTACGAGGAGGGAAAATGGTACAACGTGGAGATTTCCGCTACGGTTAACTCTGTACTGCAAAAGAAACCAATTGGTCAGTTTTATGTGGGGCCAATCGAGGCTAATATTGTCCAAATTGCTGGAACTGCTGCTAACGCAATAGCACTGGGTCTCTCTACTGGTCAAATGACATCCGGTACAGTTGAAGACACTACAACTACCCCCACTACAACTTCGTTTGCTGCTTCAGATATTACTGAGGCCACAGCCGACCACTATAATAATAGGGTTGTAATGTGGGTTACAGGAAACCTTACTGGGTCCGTTGCGGCCATTTCGGCGTATACTCTTACTAGTGGAGAAGGTGTATTTACTGTTTCAGAAATGCAAGACACCCCCGCTGATGGAGATACTTTTATATTACTGTAACAATTAAGGTAGGGAAATAATGGCATTTGCACCATTCACAAGACTAGGGTTGTCGGGAACGATGATGCCTTTTATTGACTTCGGAGGAGAGGCTCCTGCAACAGGAGGTCCGTTCCCACATTATATTCGTAGAAATAACTCACTAGCAGGTTGTATGATAACCTTGGGGGCTTAAAATGAGCTTAATCTCATATACACATGACCAAAATTCAATAATCGTCAGGATAAAAATCCTCAACTCCTCCGTTGCGACGGGGGCTGGGTTGACAGGATTAACAAGTGCGTCCAGTGGCTTGATTGTCAGTACTATAGCCGACAACGAGGCATCTGCGACTGCATATACGGTAGCAGGCAGCAATGTGGAGACAATTGCTACGCTGGGTACTTACGCTGCACCTACTGCTGGTAAGTGTAGGTTTAAGGAGGTTGATGCTACTAATCATCCAGGGGTTTACGAAATACAATTTGAGGATGCCAGATTTGGTGTGTCCTCAGCTAAATACTTATTGGTGTCTGTTCTTGGGGCGACCAACGCTGCCGAGACGGATGCTCTAATTCCCCTTACTCAGGTTGACCCATACGATGCTACCACAGGTGGTATGACAGGTGTATCAACTCACTCTGCCGCTGATGTATGGACCTCAGGTACTCGCACTCTCACCTCTGCCGCTAATATCACAAGTGACGCAAGTGCTATTGATGTCACCTCAGGTATCATTGATAGAGTTACGCTGGTTGACACTACGACTGCTAATACAGATATGAGAGGGACGGACAGTGCATTCCTGGCAGCGAACGCACCTACTAATTTTGGTGACTTGGCTATTACTGCGACAAGCGGACGAGTAGACGTTGGGGAATGGTTGGGTACTGCGGTTACGATAAGTTCTACCTCTGCTAAACCAGAAGTTGATATGTATTCTGTGAGTGATGATGCGACTGCCGCTGACAATATAGAGGCCACATATGATGGCTCAGGCTATGCTGATGATAATGCTCCTGCTACTCAAGCTCAGGTTGGTGCTCTATCTACTGGCTCTGCCGCTATCTCTGTCGAAGCTGAATCTTATACCTTGACTGACGGTGTTCAATCTGCAAACGCTTATACCGATACCGATACCGTAGATGGAGTAGAGCATACTCACACTGGTGCTACGTCAATGGAACTATACTATCAATTTGACGTTGGTGGTAATGGTACTTCTGTAGAAGCAGAAATTACAGGTCGTCTTACTGGTAATAATGATGACTTAGGTGTTTATGCTTATGATTGGGATGGTGCTTCATGGGACCAGATTGGAACTCTTGAGGGGCAAAACGGTTCAACAAATATCACCGAAAGTTATAACCTCCTAGTTAGACATACTGGCACAGGTGCTAACTTAGGAAAAGTAAGGATTCGCTTCTATGCTGCTAGTGGGTTGACAAGTGCTACTCTATATATTGACCAAATATTTACTTCCTATGCTGTTGTTACTCAAAGTGTTGGCTATAGTAATGGTTCAGTATGGATTGACACTGTAGATGGGGCATCTGGCACCACCAGCTTTTTCAATGGCGTGGCCGATAATCCATCCGATAACTTAGCAGATGCTATAACTATTGCAGGAAATGTTGGACTTAGTACTTTTGAATTATCACCTGATTCAAGTATAGTCTTTATAGGGTCTCATTCAGGAGAGCATTGGAAGGGTACTGGTTGGACTTGTACCTTAGGTGGTCAAGACTTATCAAAAACACATATCACCCATGCTAAAGTATATGGAGCTTGTACATCTCCAACTGGTGAAGTACACATCCACGACTCCCACTTAGAAGATGTAGGCTTTGGAGGAGATACTCACCTATCTAATTGTAATATAGAAGGAACTCTTACTCTTTCTGCTATTGGTAATTATATCTTAGAAAATTGTAAGTCTGAAACGGCTGGTGGTACTGCTCCAATAATTGATTTTGGAGCTGCGATAGGAACAACCACAATGACTATTCGAGATTACAATGGAGATTTGACTATTAGTAATCTTGAGTCAGGGGACATTCTTTGTATTGATGGAATATTAGGAACAATCACTCTTAACGGAGCAGATGCTGAAGTATCGGTAAATGGCATCGCGGTATCTGTTGTAAACAACCTTACAGGTAGTCCAACCTTTAATGACTATACTATTAAATCATCTAATTTAGATGCGATAGAAACCGATACTCAAGATATTCAATCATCTATTGGAACAGTTACAGACTTGGGTTCTGGTTCTACTATAGCAGATAACTTTACCGATATTGCTGGGGCTACCTTTGCTACTGGTACTGATTCATTAGAAGCTATCCGCAACCGAGGTGATGCCGCATGGATTACAGCAACCGGGTTCTCTACCTTGGTGGCAAGTGATATTGTTTCTGACGGAGTAGCTCTCGACACAACTTCTGGAGTGTTGGACGTTGTTAATCTTGTAAATACCACGACTACTAACACCGACATGAGAGGAACAGACGGGGCCAATACTGTAGTTCCAATGGCCGCTGCGTTATCTCAGACTGAGCATGACGCAACTCAGTCAAGTATTGCTGGTCTAAATGACATTGCTGCTACAGATATTGTATCCGCAGGGGCAATTACCACGCTCTCAGGGGCGGTTGTTAATGTTGACTTGGTAGACCTAGTTACGACAACCACAACCAATACCGACATGAGAGGTACAGACTCTTCTTTACTTGCGGCATCTGCCCCAACTAACTGGAGTTCTATGGTAATCTCTGCTGGTGGTGCGGCAGATAGTCTTGTACAGGGTTATCTCAATAACACAATTGCTGAAAGCACAGCGAATAACATTGCTACGAACTTTGAGGTGTTCTTTGACAATGCCGACGCTATAACTACACAGACAGTTGATGATGTTGGTGGAGGTTCAAGCCTCACGGTTGCAGATATTGCTGACGGAGTTTGGGATGAGGCTACCGCTGGTCACACTACTGCTGGAACATATGGCAAGGCAGTATCAGACATATTAGTTGACACAGGAACTACCATTCCTGCTCAAATATCTGGGTTGAATAATTTTGACCCTACCTCAGATACGGTTGCTAATGTTACGTTAGTCGCCACCACCACGACTAATACCGACATGAGAGGTACGGACTCAGCCTTACTTGCTGCATCTGCTCCGACTAATTGGAGTTCCCTAGTAATTTCTGGTGCTGGTGCTGTAGACTCTCTGGTACAAGGATTCCTCAACAATACTATAGCCGAAACGACTGCTGATAACATTGCTGCTAACTTTGAGACATTCTACGATAACGCTGATGCTATCACTACACAAACTGTAGACGATGTCGGTGGAGGCGGCGGTGGTGGTGGAGACGCTACCGAGGCTAAACAGGATACTATCATCACGCACCTAACAGACGTGAAAGGAACGGGTTTCGCTAAGGATACCCACTCTCTTACTGATATTACCGAAGACGTAACGGGTATTGCTGGTTCTGCAATGAGAGGTACGGATAGTGCTCTCTTAGCGGCAAGTGCCCCAACCAACTTCGGAGCATTGGGAATATCTGTTGGTGGAGCAATTGACGATGTCACCCTTGTTGCTACTACAACTACCAATACGGACATGAGAGGAACCGACAATGCATTACTTGCGGCGAGTGCCCCAACCAATTTTGGTGACTTGGCTATTACTGCAACTACCGGATTGGTGAGTGTCGGAACAAACAATGATAAGACAGGCTATTCAATTAGTGGTACAATCACCACCCTTGACGGTCTGGATACGGCATTGGATTCTGCTCACGGTGCAGGAAGTTGGATTTCCGCTACTGGGTTCTCTACCCATACGGCAGCAGACGTTTGGACTTCTGGAACAAGAGGGTTGACCACCGCTGCTAATATCACTAGCGATGCCAGTGCAATAGATGTCACCTCAGGTACGGTCGATAACGTAACTCTTGTTGCTACCACAACCACGAATACTGACATGAGAGGAACGGATTCTGCTTTCTTGGCAGCTAACGCTCCAACCAACTTTGCTGACTTAGCCATTACGGCATCAACAGGTAAGGTTACAGTAGGAACGAATGATGACAAGACTGGTTACTCCATTAGTGGAACGACCACTACGTTCGATGACTTCGACACTCTACTCGACGCTGCTCATGGTGCTGGTAGTTGGGCAACAAGTACACTTGCTGGTGGGGACGTTTGGGATGCTCTAAAGAGTGCCCATACTGACGCTGGTTCCTTCGGACTTTCCATGGCAGACATCGAGGACGATACTAACGAACTGCAAGGAGACTGGGCAGATGGTGGTCGTCTTGACTTGATGATTGACACCATCGTTGCGGCTGTAGAAGCACAAGGTGAGCCTGGGCAAGGAAATCCTGCTGTTTCCGCCGATATTGGAACCAAGGTATCCTACCTATATAAATGGGCACGAAACGAAGTACGTCAGACCTCCACTACTCGCTCTCATTATAACGATGCCGGGGATACGGTTGACCAGAAGGCTACAGTAAGCGATGACGGAACAACCTACACTCGTCAGGAGATGGAGACAGGACCATAATGGCTGTTGACACTAGAGACAAAAGAGCTTCTGCAATTGGGGAGTTCTCCTTCATGGAGATATTCCCTAACCCAGATGGTGATATATCTTCGTTGGCAAATAGGCAGCAAGCAGCATGGAATTATCCGATGGCTGTTGAGCTTTCGGTTATTAAGCTTCCTGCTACAGTAAGCGTAAGACGAGTTGGTCCAGCGACAGTAAGCGTTTCAAGAGTTGGGGCTGGGGCAGTTAGTGTCGGAAGAGTTAGTGGGGATACAACAACTGTTTCTGTAAGAAGAGTCGGTCCTTCTTCAGTGGCTATAACTAGAATCGGACCAAGTACGGTTTCGGTAACAAGAAAAGGGTAAAAATGACAACAAGTACATCATCAGAAATTAAGCGTAATTGGGGAACGATAGAAATCTCCAAGCGTCGAACCGACGACTACGAATTCGTTATCTACGAGAGCGACAAGACTACCGCTGTAGTTCTAAACTCTGGCGATGTCGTTAGGTTTAAACTATATAGACAGGATGGAACAATAAGTCTTGATATAGATAGTGCTGCTGCTACAGCAAATGGTTCTCTAGTTACCGTCGATGACCTCGACCCCGCTACTGTCACTGTCAGGTTTGCTCAGGATGACACCTCAGGCCTGATTGTTGGAGACTATGACGGAGAGCTACTTATTGTCGATGACAGCGAGACGAGCCCTCTAGACGCAATCAAGGTTGCTGCCTACGGGATTGTCAAAGTCTTGAAGTCTGGTAGCGGTGACGTAGGAAAAACTTAGAATTCTCCTTGACAGATTAGAGTTGAAGAGGTATAATAACACAGACAGGAGAGGAAACTCGTGTGTGGGCCAGTACAGGCCCCGCCCTGTCAAATGCATCCGTGGTGTCAATGGCAACATGCGAAACTCTTAATTTTGTCGATGCTGGTTCGAATCCAGCCGGATGCACTTTTTGCCTACTTGACTTATAAGGAAAACTATGCTAAGCTTTTTGATTTTGATTACGGTTGTATGTGCTATTCTATCAAGCTGCTTCGCCAGCCAAGGTAAATCTTGTCTACTCGCTCTCAATGTCAATATGATTATCCTAAATTTGGCTCACGCTGCCGTTTCGACGATTTTAGCGTTTGATGGCCGAACAGAGTTCATGATGTACTATCTGGTAAATATCATTGGTGTAGTATTGGGAATTAGAGGAATAGTTAGATGTCTGAAAAACGGGTCATAAGAGTATCAGTAGACGGCGGTGGCGGCACTGGCAGTACAGTCTTTACTTATGGTGTTAAAATAACCGATGAAGAGACGGGGGCGGTTCTTCATACCTCTTATGGGGTAGTTGAGTCTCAGCATGAGTTAACGAATAACATTGCTGAATATAGTGCGATGAAAACAGGGTTAGGGATAGCTTGGATGCACGCTGACAACGTCAGCAAGGTTATCCTACAAGGTGACAGTCAATTGGTCATGCGTCAAGTTGAAGGTCTCTACAAATGTGGTACTGAGCATTTGAAACCCTTACTGGCTACGTGTCGAGGAATTATCGACAAACTGGTTGACAAAAACATCGAGGTTTGCTATAACTGGGTAAAGAGAGTAGAAAACCATGTCGCTGACAGTCTTGGTCATGCGGCACGAGAAGAATACGAAAAGGATAGATAGTGTCAATACGCTTATATTCACATGGAGGGTGTGGAACAGAATATTTTCAGCACGCCTTAGAAGATAGGCATATAGCACAGACTATAGGAAAGCAGAGGGACAGACATAAAAGAAACCCTTCTGGTTTAGGGTCAAAAAGGGTTATTTATCTTTATGGAGACCCTAGGAATACAATACTTTCTTTTTACCGTAGGCAATTTGGTGATGGGCCTATACATTGTAACAACCTAGGAATAAAATACGACCAGTTCTTTCCTAAGACCATACAGTGTTATATATGCCAGGATTATGACGCTTTTGGGTTAGAAGAACACTTTGATAACTGGACGGCCCTGAGAGATAGACCCAATACATTATTGGTCCAATATGAATTATTGGAAAATGATGATTATCTAAAAAGGATTGAAGAGTTTATTGGTTGTGGAATGAGGAAAGTTGCTTTTAAGAAAAGAAATAGTGACTGGAAAGACTTTCCTCAGCTTACTACAATACATTCTAGCTTGCTAGAAAAAATAGAAAAAATTAACGGGGGTCTATCTCCTCAGTTTCCTAAACTGTAGAAAGAGTAATTGGATACATGTTGGTTCGAGTCCAACGACCCTCACTTATTACGCTCCGGTAGTGAAATGAACATCACACTTCTCTTCTAAAGAAGTATTCTAGGTTTGATTCCTAGTCGGAGTACTTATTTTTTTGCACTTGAAAGAAAAAAATGCTAAGACTACTCCGTAAACTATTTCATCTTTGTCCAGACTGTGGTAGTCGAGTGTATAACTGCTCGGCTAACACCAACCCGCGAGGGAAGTTTTACTGGTGTAGAAAGTGTGAATCAAGAGCGTACTAGGCCGCAGAAGCCTAATGACAACCCAGAAAGGTGGGTGACTGCTAGGATAGACTAGCTTTGGTTTGTACTGTGGACAGTCGTTGGGTTTTCGAAGCCTAAATGGAGAGTTCGACTCTCTCACGAACCACTAATATTTTTTAACTTGAGAAGAAAGACGCTATGAGTACGCTTGGAAAAGCAATTGAAATTGCATATGAGGCCCATGAGGGTCAAACCCGCTGGGGTGGCGAGCCCTATATCACACATCCCGAAGCTGTTGCGGCGGCTGTTATAACAGAGGATGAAAAGATTGTAGCTTGGCTACATGATGTAGTTGAAGACACCAATGTTACACTTGAAGACCTTATGGGAGAGGGTTTTTCTGGTGATGTCATTGATGGTGTTGACGCCATGACAAAAAAATCTGGTGTGAACTACAGCGATTATCTCAATAATCTAGGCGATAATGAAATCGCCACGACTGTCAAAATTGCTGACATCAACCACAACCTTCTAACTTGCACTCGCAAGTATGCCCGCGACAAATACCAAGTCGCCCTTCTCTATCTCAATCTTTGTCAGGGAATCCATTTCCTTTTAGAAAAATAAGGTTGACAGACTACCGTCTCGTTGCTATAATAGGGGAAATACCCCACTTTTGCTATTGAAAGGCACATCTATGACAGTTGTATTAATGGACATCGACGTTACCAAGCGTAAGAACAACGATTTTTACGGAGCTAACGAAGATAAAATGTTTACTCTTGCAGAGTATCTTGAGATTGCGGAGAAGTGCATTGCTAAATTTGCCTCTCCCTCTATCGTATCCTCCATGTTGAATAACGAAGATGCTATATCTTTTGTTGCTGAACACCTCATGGATGGGACTATCCGCTGGAAAGAAAGCGGTGGAAGAACCCTCAAGAGTTATCTCAACCAGTGTTCTATCTGGGCAATCACCCGATGGATTGGCAAGCAGACCTCAGCACTAGCTAAGGCACCCATGTCAATCAACCAGCAAAAAGACGAGGAGGAGAACCAGTTCTACAGTATGATTGCTGACAGGGACATCTCAGATTCCTCAGAAAGCTACTGGTCAGACATCTCGGACCAAGTTACGGAGATTATCACTAATCCTGTGTTGACAGAGACACAGAGTGAGTGTATGAGACTCCGATACCAACAAGGCTACACCAATGCAGAAATTGGTGAACAAATGGGTTTCAGTAAGCAAGGTGCTAATAATCATCTCCAAAACGCTATGAGGAAACTACAGGATGTCTATAGTCAGTAACTTCGTGTCCGACCTATACGACGGACGTAAAGCCGAAGAGTTTATTGGTCATCTTCTTAACGAGGCTGGTCTTCATACTGTTCCGGTGGACTCTAAAGGACCAAATCGACAATTTTGGGACTTAGAGACTACTGGACAGCTTGACTTCAAGACAGAGGTGAAGTATGATAAGATGGAGGAGAGAACGGGCAACATTGCCATTGAAATCTGGAATCCGAAGTCGTGTAAGCCAAGTGGTCTCACGATAACCAAATCGGACTTCTGGTGTCATGTGTTAAGCGATGCCGCCTGGATTGTTCCTACACAACAGTTGAGGGAATACCTTGACAATAATGTAGCATTTAAATTTATTGGACAGGGAGGAGATAGTAATGCTTCTTTCTCTCTATATAAATCACATATCATCCTTCCTGCAATCTTTACTCGTATTGACCATCTGGAAGCAAGCGAACTGAAAGAGAAAATTAACGAATTATGGCAGAGCATAAAGTAAACGTCATCTTGTCGGCTATAGCAAGCGAAAGAGGAACGGAGAAGTTATTTATTCTTCTTTGTGAAGACCCTGATACAAAAATTCTTACTCTTCCAGCAGAGCCTCTTTCAGAAGAAGCAAGACCCGGCGAGGCAATTGTTGGTCTAGCTGGTCGTTATATCGGTGCGAAAACAGATTGGTACTCAATATACCCCTCTACCTTTCTCAAAGATAATGGCGAAATCTATCTCTTGTATTGTACCAGGATGACAACCAATATCCGCACCCAAAATAATGCGGGGTGGTTTGCTCTGGAGTCTCTACATGATTATAAGGGGCGTATTGACCCCTCTCAATTACAACTTGTTCGATTAGGAATTAACCATAGTGGGATTACTAGGTGATAGCGGTCTTTTTGACGAACCGCAGAATGACGTACTTGATGCATTGTCTGCTAAGCCAGAACAAACAAGAGTGGCTTTGACAGAGGGGCAGGATATGGGGTTTGGGATGAACTTTTACTTAAGTCAGGAAGGGGAGCTAATGATTACGTTCCAAGAGCCTCCTGCCCATGAGGTTCACAAATACCCTGAGATTATGGGGAACTTCTTATATAAGCTGACAAACGGAATGCTTAATGAGTCATGCTCTCAGGCTTTTACTGACCTGTTGGGAGATTGTGAGTTTACTTCTAAGGTGGTTGGTCAATGGGCAGCTAATATTCGTAAAGCCGCAGAGATGGTTGTTCCTTCTGGTCCCATCGTTTCCCCAGGAAAGGCGTTTGGAGAATAAGATAATATGTGGCAATATTTAAAGATAGTAGACGACACTGTTTATCAAGGTGTCCGTAAGGTGAACAGAACAGGAATTGATACAATTGTTATTCCTAATCAACACTTTAGTCATAACATGGAAGATGGATTTCCTCTTCTTACCACCAAGAAGATGCCCCTTAAGACTATAGCAGTAGAGCTTGAGGGTTTTATCGGCGGTATCACGAGCAAGAAGTGGTTTCAGGACCGTGGTTGTAAGATATGGTCAGAATGGAGTAGTCCCTTAGGGTGTCCAAGTTGGTTTAACGACCAGGAAAGAAAAGAGCATCAGTTAAAGGATGTAGACCTGGGTCCAATTTACGGTTTCCAGTGGCGTTCTTTTAATAAGAGGTATCGTCCTGAACCTGTAATTATTGAGCCTAACCTTAAACCCTCAGTTTGTGGGGTTGCGTCATATGGACTACCTAAGAAATCAGAGTTAGCAAAAAAGCTTAAAGCTACATGGTACGCAATGATTCGTAGATGTTATGAACCAAAAGATAAGGACTATAGCCGCTATGGAGGAAGAGGAATCTACGTTGTTAATAGATGGTTAGTTTTCGACCAATTTTTAGAAGACGTAGATAAACTACCTGGATGGGATGATAAATTAAAAGATTGGTCTGGATACACTCTCGATAAAGATTATTATAAAGACGGATGTTATGGACCTAACTCATGCATATGGTTAAGTCATGCTAATCAAGGAATATTAAAACAGTCTATTCAGAATTTTTATGCTATTGACCCTTGTGGTAATGTTGAAATTGGACATAATATCAAGGAGTTTGCTGACGAACATGGGTTAGACCCATTTGGTATCTCTCATTGTATATCTGGAAAACAAAGTTCTCATAAAAAATGGCAATTTTGGAGAGATGAAGAACCAAAAGAAAATAGTAGACCTTACGACCAGCTATCAACCATAGTTAAAACGCTACACGAGAATCCTAATGATAGGCGTATGGTCTGCTCGGCTTGGAATCCAAATCAAATATGCCAGATGGCCCTTCCTCCGTGTCACTTTGAATGGACCCTAACTCACATTGATGGAACGCTGAACCTACATTGGACACAACGTAGTTGTGACCTTATGCTCGGAGTCCCCTTCAATATTGCAAGTTATGCTTTATTGTTGCTGTTGCTATCAAAGGAAGCTGGCATGAAACCAGGAAACCTCAGTGGGACGCTGTGTGACTGTCACATCTATGAAAACCAACTAGTAGCTGCCATGGAACAGTTGAAGAGAAAACCAGTAGATTTACCTCAGTTGGAAATAACTAATTTTACAAATATTTTTGACTGGACACATAAGGATATATTGCTAAAAGACTATGTTAGCCACAACAAGATTGACTTCGGTGATGTTGCAGTATAAAGTTTAGTTTTTTAACTTGACAATTATGCTATTAAGAGTGCAGAATACTATGAAGGTTTAATTCAATAATGCAATGGAGATATGAATATGTCAGATAGAAGGTTTAGGTGGGAAATTTGGTTAGACCCTCTCAACAGCAATTTAGACGCTGTAGAGTGGCCGGGTGTTGAAACACCTCTAGATGAACATGGGGAAGTTCCGCAGGAACTTTTAGACCTTACAGAGACCGATACGTCTATTGTCCAGCCCTCTTGGGACGAAGATTCTGGTGTACATGCTATCATCCCCATCAAGGTGGTTCAGACTAATCAGGGTTTTCTCACTCTCACAGATAACACTTTAGCCGCAAATCAGTTCAATTTCTACACCCTTCATGTTAATTTTGACATAGGACACGCCGAAGCACTAGCTATTGAAGCATGTCCTGGTGTGGAGACATTAGACGTTGTCACACGCTATCGTGTAAGGATTGGGTTCCCAAAGACCACATTTCCTCGCTTTGAGGATGATATGTGGGACTTGTCGGCCATAAAACTAGGCGTAGAACACGCTCTTACAGCCTTGGATAAAAAAGAAGTAGTCGAAGACTCTCATTTAAAAGCAATGCTCTCAGGGCCTCTTATGGAGAAAGTAGAGGCTCTTAAGAAAGAAATTGAAGGAAGTCGGCATTGGGCTATCCTAATCCTTCCTAATGGAGAGATTGAATCTATTGCCTCCGAGACCAAAAACGAGGCGTTTGAGGAAAGAATGAAATTATTTCAGGATTGTGAAGCTGGGACAGGGGGTCACTTAATGACTTCGGGGGTATAATGTAGTAGCTACCCAACCTACTATTTCTACAGGAGTTATCTGATAATGGCAAAAGCAAGAAGAAACGTATCTCAAAGAAGCGAACTTTTATATGACCTTCAAGAATACGGGATAAATCCTGACACCCGAGAGATATGGCTGCATGGATGTACAGCAAGTGAGGAAGAAGAGGGGGTTGACTTCCGAATGGCGGTAATGTTCGAGAAGAACTTGAGCGTTATTTCTGAGGCTGATGATGGCCCTATTCTGATTCACATGCACTCAATCGGTGGCAATTGGACAGACGGGGCGGCTATTTATGACGCTATCAAAGCCTGCCCCTGTCATGTGACTATTCTGGCATATGCTAATGCTCGGTCCATGTCTAGCGTAATCCTCCAAGCTGCGGATACTCGTGTGTTGACTCCACACTGTCATTTTCTGATGCACGAGGGGTACTACGCCTTTGATGGAAATATGAGTTCTGCTAGGGCAGAAATGGAGCAAGCTGTTAGAGACACTGACGCAATGATTCAGATTTATGCTGAACGTGCTGTTCATAGTGATTATTACATGCAAAAAGGATATGATGAGAAAAAGATTGTTAAAGACCTATATGAAATGATTAATAAAAAAGAGGAACTTTACCTAACCACAAGGCAGGCAATACGTTACGGCTTATGTGATGCTGTGTTGGGTGACGAAGGATACGAAAACACAAAGACCCTTAGAGGATAAAAATGAAAAACGAAGTTAGTAATGAACAATACGAGGAAGCAAATGAAAACTCTGATAATAGTAATATAATCAGGTCGGTTACCAATAAATTCTCTAGTCTTTTAGATATAGATGAACGTCGAGAGTGTGGACTAGAAGGCCTTTGGAGAGCCCTTCAAAACCACGATTACACAAAAAAACAGAAATTTACTACTTCCCTATACAAGTTTGTTCGATGGATGTGCCTAAGAAAAGTTACCAAAAAGCACAGAGACAAAATTAAGGCCGAAAAGATTGGTGTTTCTACTAGCCAGGAGTTCTACTACGACAGTAATCTTGAAAACAATGTGGTCCTTTCGGACTTAATGTCACAACTTAATGACGAAGACCGGGTTTATATTGAACAAAAGCACCTGCAAGGTCATACATTGGAAGAAATTGGCGTTCTTCACGGCTTTACACGGCAGGCTGCAAGCCTAAAAGTTAAGGATGCAATGTCTAGGTTAAGAACTTTGGCGTATAATAGTGTAGAGTAAGGAAATAGGAAGAGTAATTTCAGGAACTAAAGGACATAATATTAACATTGATATAAAGGTAATTAATCAATGTCCACAACAACCGCAGGTGCCTCTCATGGCACAACCCGAAACAACGGTGCCACCGTTCTAAAAGGTGGAGACATCGACACTAGTGCGACAGTAACAAACGCACCCTACGAAGGAATCGTATCTTTCCGTTCTGGAAAGCATGGTGGAGAACCAAATGAGAGTTCTTCCCACAACCAAAAAGCAGTTAGTGCTGGTACTTGGGCTACAATGGTAGCCGGAAGCTACGTCACTCGCAAGATTGCAGAAACCCTTGCTGGTGTAGCTAACACTGTTCTCTTGTTTGGTAACTCCGACTACGGTCGTAGGTCTATCCATTACAAGACGAATCGTCGTTCTTACCAAATTACTGACTGGTCTTACATCACTGGTGCCCGAGAAGGTGTGACCACGAGTAATGACGCTTTTGGTGATGACCATGCTGCAACCCCAACTCGTGCCGTCCCAGGTGAATTGGTTTACTTTGACCATGCTCCTGCTGCGTCTGGTTCTCTCGCCGTACCATTGTACGATGATTACGAAGAGAAGACTGGTTAATAGGCAGTTTCTAAAAAGGGGCTTGTCCTGTACGGGGCAAGTCCCATTTTTTATTACAATCAAGGGGTTATATACTACTAACTGGGGGCAGTATGAGTATATTCCGAAAACCTATAAAGGCTGGGTTAAATCTAAGGATTCGCCTAGTCAAGTTTTGGGAGAACGAGAAAGTGAACAACGAATTCATCAAGTACATTGCCACTGTGCTGGTTACAATCGTAATCAGTATGACGGGTTTCTGGATGATGATGGGGCGAAATTACGTCACCAGAGCAGAGACAAAAGTTATAGCCGCAGAGAAGATGGTTATTGTAGAAGAAAGGCTAGAGATGTATCTCGGAAGAGAAGACAAGCTAGAGGCTTTAATCAACATGAATACTAAGGCCATTAATGAGTTTAGGGTTCAGACAGCCATTCTTAATCAGACGCTACAACACATGCAAAACCAAATGGAAGAAAAAGACCGTAATGTAAAGGAATAATAGATAATGGAAAAAATACTAATTCCATATTCTCAAGCTAAGACCTTAATTGAGGAAGGAGACGTTCTCCTTTTTAGTGGAACTAGTCTTGTTTCTCGTTTAATCAAAAGGGCAAGTGAAGGAGATTATTCTCATGTTGGGATAGCCTCCTGGCACAATGGTTCTAGGAAGGCTGACGCCTTACTGGAGTGTGTTGAGTTTAGCGAACAGCATGGTGGTCGTTCTTTAAACATGGATGTCTATGTAAAAAACGATAAACGAAGGATTGACGTGTTTCGTCCAATTCCAAGTTTCTCCAATATTGAGTTTGACCACAAAACACTAACAACTACACATGTAAAAAACAAGTTCGACGCCAAGTCAGTAACTCGCTCTATGAGAGAACTTACTGGTCTTCCTTATGGATGGAAAAGAATTTTGTGGATTGCTAAACACAAACTTCCTATTTTAAGGTTGTTTTATAGTGTAGATTCTATTGTAAAAGACGGAAATGGTAAAAAGGATATTATCTATCCTGTATGCAGTACATCAATTGCTCACGCCTTTTCCAAAAGCGGTGCGGACTTGGTATATCATCGGTCAGACGAATGGACTGAACCATCTGATATTGCCCGGTCTACTAGGCTAAATTACCTGTTCACTTTGGATAAGGACGAGTAATTCGGTTGACAAACGCCGAAAACAGAGGTATAATTAGATAGTCGAAACGGGAATGCCTCGTCTCGGCTATCACGCCTGCGGGACATTGGCATGTCAGAGACTCTTGTAAAGTTTCTTATAGGGTTCGACTCCCTACGTGGGCTCTTTGGGTAGAAAGTACCATGAGACCGATTGTTGATTCGATAATCAAAACTTCGGTAAGGCGGTAGCGGTACTAGCATTTCGCAACCCAAGCATTGCACTTGTGCAAAAACAATAATCTGCCGTCTTACGTCCCCATCGTAATAATGGTAATATACTAGTCCATACAACAATGGCTTGGGATATGGGTTCGACTCCCATTGGAGACACTTATGTTTAAAATCAGAACAACTCAAAAATTTAAATACGTCGTAGTCATCACCGAATTAATCGAGGGTGATTTGATAACTCGTGAGGAAACTCGTGAGGCTCAACAGGGACGTATGATGATAGTAGAGGATGTTCCAGCAGAGACAGAAGATGATTACGTGGTTCACTTGACGGCAAGTGAAAGAACACTGTTCCCAAAGAACTTGACAGAAATCAATAATTGGGAACCCGATAACACAATGAAAGTAGGGACTTGTTGCAATCATGGCGGGTAGACTAAGAGTAACGGCTAATGCCCATGTCAGTATCGAGAAAGCTGACGGAGATAAATACAGACACACACTTACCTTTGGTAGGATGCTTTCTGTTGAAAAAATCGAATATAGTGATGACCCTGAATACTTCACTCTCTTTTTGGCTAGTGGAGACATCATTCGAGGAGTCAAGTGTAAGTTCTTTGAGATTCATGATGAAGGTGGTATAGAAATCACTTACGAAGATGAAACAATTGATGAAGTAATTCTTGATGAAGAAGAACCTCCTTTGACTGAAATTGAAGACGACGAGAAGCCATGGGAGTACGTGTCTGATACCCCCTTAGAAGACGAAGACTGGGAAGACGAAGACCCAGACGACGACGAAGACTAGTCTCCAATAGGAGGATGATATGAATACGGAAGATACAAATCATCTTCAATTGGTCCTTCGTCATATAGACAATGTCCAGCAATCATGCCTTATTTTAGGCTATAAAATGATTGAGGCAGGAGACCAAAAAGATGGCTTACAGTTAATAGCAAACTCTCAAATTCACGACAACTCTAAACTCAGACCTGGGATTGAATGGCAGTACTTACGGGATGGATTCAACGAAAAACATTCTGAACTTTTCAAAGCTGCCCATCTTCAACATGTTTCTACAAATCCCCATCACCCCGAATACTGGCCTAATGGCATTAAAGACATGCCCCCGGTCTACATTGCGGAGATGGTATGTGATTGGAAAGCTAGGTCAAGTGAATTTGGAACTGATTTAAGAGGATATGTAAAGGACACGGCGACGAAACGTTTCGGCTTTACAGTGCAAAGTGCCCAGTATAAGCTGATTAAGAAATATTTGGACCTTCTATTAGGAACACCGTTTAAATGATTACCGCAGCACAAACAGAAAACAAGAGACAAATCAAGTTGTCCATGTTAGAGACTGTTAGAGATAATATCGACATGGCAAGCTTCTATGCCAAGAAGAAGTGTAAGGATTGTATTGGTCGAGGCGTGGTTACTCGCAGTCTCCCTCACGCAATTCATACTTCTCAAGGCTCTGCTAAAGGATGGAAAGAACAACGTGACGTTTGTCATTGTGTTATCAAAACCATCGACAAAGAAGCTACCTCTGCTGTGAAGGAGTAGTTATGAGCATCTACCGCTTATGGAGCCGGTACACCTCTAAACTAAAGGGGAAGACTCTGAGCTATATCAGCAAGGTTTCTGGAAATAATACTCCTGTTAGTGTCCCCTCATGGGACCAGACCTTTTTAGAGATGGCTTTTCTTATATCTAAGCGTAGCAAAGACGCACAGACTCAGCATGGTTGTGTCATTACTGACCAGGAGAATAGAGTTATTGGTATGGGGTATAATAGCTTTCCAAAAGGTATGCCTGACCATCTATTGCCGAACACGAGGCCTCACAAGTATAAGTGGATGGTTCACTCTGAGCGTAACGCCTTAGCTAATTGCGTTGTTCGCCCCGAAAATGGTATTGCTTATGTCACAGGACAACCTTGCCAGGACTGTGCCATGGCGATGTATCAGGAAGGTATTCGTAAGTTTGTATTGGCGAAACGACATGGCTCAGCACTTCTAAACGAGGATGATGCCGCTTGTTTTGATATACTTACGACTGTAGGAAAAATTGATGTAAAATGGGTTGACTTTCAAGAGTCTCAGCAACTATAATAGAATGTGGGTTGATAATGTTAGATAAGAAAAACAAAGAGAAAACAGATTTCGAAATTAGTATTGTGGTTCGTGACCCATTGGGGCGACCACTTACACGCAAATCTTTCGGTAGTAATAGCGGCGACAGTCTATCAGACTGGTATACAAGAAATACATCAAATGAATTTGATAATCCAATGGCCGCTCGTAAGCATAAAAAGAAGAAAAAGAACAACCCTAAAAAGTCTCAAAAAAATCAATCAAAATCGAAGGGTTAATTCTTAATGTCCTCTAGTAAACTATTTACTCAAGAGGAAGCTATGTCGGCTTCCGTTGAGTACTTTGGTGGTGATGAACTTGCCGCTAATGTCTTCCTCTCCAAGTATGCTCTCCGAAACCCAAATAAAGACCTCACCGAAAAGACTCCCGATGACATGCACAGACGCATTGCTCGGGAGTTAGCTCGTGTTGAGCGTAAGAAATACAAGGACACAGAAGTTGCTCCTCTTACTACTGATGAAATCTATGAAGTTATAGCTGGATTCAAAAGGATTGTTCCGCAAGGAAGTCCTATGTATGGGATTGGAAACAAAGACCAGTACGTAACTATCTCTAATTGTTATGTACTTGATTCTCCCACTGATTCATATGGAGGCATCCATTGGACAGATGAACAAGTTTCTCAGATTAGTAAGCGTCGAGGCGGGGTTGGTCTCGACCTTTCTCATTTAAGGCCTGTGGGTTCTACCACACGTAATTCTTCACGTACTAGTAGTGGCATTGCATCATGGATGGAACGCTACTCTCACAGTACACGCGAGGTTGGTCAAGACGGTCGTCGTGGGGCTCAGATGCAGACATTGTCTGTTCATCATCCTGAGGTGCTGACGTTCGCCACAATTAAAAATGACCTGACAAAGGTTACTGGTGCCAATATCTCCGTCCGTCTTTCTGACGAATTCCTAGAGGCCGTTAAAAAGGGTACTACCTATCAACAACGATGGCCCGTAGACTCCCCTAAGCCAACTATCTCTCAAGAGGTAGATGCCCGCTCAGTATGGCAAGAGATTATTAAGAATGCTCATAATATGGCCGAACCGGGCCTATTGTTTTGGGATAACATTATTCGCAACTCTCCTGCTGATTGTTATGTGGAAGAGGGTTTCAGGACTATCTCTACGAACCCTTGCAGCGAACTACCTCTTTCTGCACTGGACTCTTGTCGGCTATTACTCCTTAACCTCTACAGTTATGTTATTGACCCGTTCACTAAGAAAGCAAGATTTGATTACGAAGCATTTTATGAAGATGCCAAACTAGCACAACGATTGATGGATGACATCATTGACCTGGAGCTAGAAAGTATTGAGCGTATCATTAACAAGATTAATTCAGACCCAGAGAATCCCGAGATTAAGCAACGTGAGCTTGACATGTGGAGAAAGGTTCATGACAACTGCCGTATTGGTCGTCGAACAGGAACAGGTATTACTGCTCTTGGTGACACACTAGCTGCACTAGGAATTCCCTATTCTTCTAATAAAGGAATTAGGGTAGCAGAGCAACTCTACAAAGTAGTTAAGTTTGCATGTTATGAGTCTTCTATTGATATGGCTGAAACACTTGGTGCCTTTGAATGTTGGGATGCCAAAAAAGAGAAGGGGTGTGAATTCTTTTCTAGGTTTAAGGAAGAAATCATTGACTTTGGGGGTCTCAAGGTTGACGGTAAGAAACTAGTTGCTAGAATGAATAGAGTCGGTAGGCGAAACATCGCTTTGCTAACAACGGCCCCTGCGGGTTCTGTAAGTATTCTTACACAAACAACCAGTGGTATCGAACCTCTGTTTATGACGTACTTTATTCGCAAGAAGAAAATCAATCCAAGTGATAAAGATGCACGAGTTGACGAGACGGATGCTAATGGAGATAGTTGGCAACACTTCAAAGTGTACCATCCAAAGGTGCAGGATTGGATGGATGCGACCGGCGAAACTGATGTTGAGCTATCACCGTGGTATGGTTCGTGTGCTGAAGAACTGGACTGGAACAAACGAGTTAAACTACAGGCTTCATGTGGAAAACATGTTGACCACGCTATTAGCAGTACCCTCAATCTGCCTAACAGTGTTACTGCCGAAGAGGTTGGTGTTATTTATCAAACAGCTTGGAAGGCTGGTTGTAAAGGAATTACTGTCTATCGTAGCGGTTGTAGAGATGGCGTATTGGTTGATGCAAAAACAGTTAAGAAGAAGAAGAAAGAAGAAGTAGATAATAGAGAGCGTAAGCTCAAATGTGATGTTCATCATATTACGGTCAAAGGGCAAGAATACTTCGTTTTGGTAGGAAAGAAAGAAGGTGAACCATATGAAGTCTTTGCTGGCAAGAACGGCTTTATGCCTAAGCATATTAAAACCGGGACAATCATCAGACAGCGTAAAGGATTCTATAAAGTCCTTTTCGACGATAGCGATGTTGAGCTTAGTCCCGTCACAGCGGCTTGCGACGAACATGAAGAAACTATCACAAGATTAACCTCTGCTTTGCTGCGGTCGGGGGCTCCAATGCACCTGATTGTACAACAGCTTGAGAAAGTTGGAGGTGATATGTACAGCTTTGCCCGGTCGGTTTCTAGGGCACTTAAAAAATACATTCCAGATGGAACAGAGGAAAAAGGCGAAGCCTGCCCCGAATGTGGGGTTGAGCCGATGGTCCGTCAGGAAGGTTGTGTGACTTGCAAGGGGTGTGGATGGTCTAAATGCATGTAACTCTAAAGAGGAACCAATATCTAAATGAGACGCCGAAAACAACAGAAGAAGCAACGTAGAAATAACAACTCTAAACCTAACCATAATGAAGATAAGACGAATAATCGTCCTAAAAAGAAACAGAAAGTTCTTGACCCGTTCTGGAAACCATATAGACTTAAACCAAGAAGTGATAATCAAGAAGACCTAATCAGGTCTATCAAGTCTAATACATTTACCTGTGTTCATGGACCCGCTGGTTGCGGAAAGACCCACATTGCGGTCGGTGTTGCTTTACAGCTTTACAAATCAGAGTTCCATTGCTATGATAAGATAGTCTTAGCTCGTCCCGCAGTCGAAGGTGGCGGGGAGCGACTAGGCTTTATGCCTGGGGACGCAAAGACCAAGGTTGGTAACTACATCGAACCTCTTAATGATGAATTGAGCTATTACATCTCCAAGTCGGGATTGGCTCAGTTAAAATCTGAAGAGAAGATAAAGATTCAACCCCTGGCCTTTATTCGTGGTAAAACATTCAATAATGCCATCATCATTGTAGATGAAGCACAGAATGCAACCTACGAACAACTTAAGATGGTGTGGACTCGTCTAGGTATTGACTCTAAGTTAATCTTCTTGGGTGATGTTGCACAAAGCGACCTAAAAAAGTTTGAACGGGGTGGATATGCCAAACTCCTTAAAAGGATGAAGGGTGTTCACAACTTCGAAATAGCTGAACTTGATATTGTAGACATCCAACGAAACGCTATCGTTCGAGACATGCTTGAGCGAGACGCAGAACTTGACGAGGAAGAAGAAAATGCTGCCTCCACTAGGAACGAAGACGCTAGTACTGAATGACAATTACATGCCCTTGGCGGCTGTACCCTGGAAGAAATCGCTTAAAAGGTTGATGGCAGACTCTATTTGTGACCGCTGCAATGGACGGGGTAAGACCCGACATGGCAAATGTCCAGATTGTGGAGGCTTGCGAAGACTTCCTAGGGCTGTTTTGGTCTCTAGTTATGAGCAATACCCAATTAAGACGGGGAAGGTAGGCGTTGTTTATTACCCTCCTGCTGTAATTGCAAGTCAACATCATGTAAATAGGGCCTACAATAAGGCTCCCTATTCTCGTGATAATGTTTTCAAGCGTGATAATTACACTTGTCAGTATTGCGGAACCCAGAAGAAAGACTTGAAGGAAGGCAATCCTCTGGAAATTGAGCATGTTGTTCCACGTTCGAGGTGGAATGGTAATGGTACGGCAACCTGCTGGGCTAATATTGTCACCTCCTGCTTGAAGTGTAATAGGTCTAAGGCTGACTTCTTTCTTGCAAGAGACGAGGATGAAGCCTCTCAATCTGAACTTCATGTTCATATGCCGTTGTTCAAAGTGATAAACGGCCAAAAGGTTGAATATAAAAGACCAAAACAACCTTCGACGTTAGAAATCGGGCTAGGGTTTTCTCCATACGACCCTAAGCTACCAGAGCAATGGAAACCATATGTGTTGTCCATGTTGAGTGAAAAAGAGAGAAAATACCTGCAAGGTTCCCCCGTAAAGGCCTGATTCCTAGGCCTTCGGGGGTTTTTACTTGACTTTTAGACCACTTTTGAGGTATCATATACTACAGAAGGGTAACTTTATATCTCCTAGGTAATTCTAAACATATGCCATTTTACGACTACGAATGCGAAAACGAAGAATGTAAACATTGCTTTGAAGCAAAGCATGGTTTCCATGATAAACTCACAACCTGCCCCGAATGCGAGCAGGAATCTCTCACGCGACCCTTTAATGTTCCAGTGGTCAGCGTCCCCAAAACACTTGGTTCTTTAGCCGATAAGAATAGTGCAAATATGTCTACAGATGAAAAGACAGCATTTACTGAGCTACAGAAGAAGCGTAAGGATACCCTCAGCAAAAAGCTAGGAAAAGGACATAAGAAACTGGACAGCACCCCAGGAGACAAGCCTTGGTACACTCAATACCAGACAAAGACGGACAAGCAAATCTCAACAATGACTCCAGAACAGAAAAAGAAATACGTCTCAAAAGGGAGTTAGCTAAAAAACAATGGGATGAAGGCGTTGAGCGTGTTATTAGTGGCAAAAGACGACCCATTAACAAGGAGTCTGCCGCTTATAAAGCCGAACGCGACCCCAATTGGGATAAGCCTACCCGTCCAATAGACCCCACAGAACCCCTCTTTGTTACTGCTAACGATGGAGAAGAACATACTCTTTGGGAGGTTGAGCAGTATGACAATGATGGTTGTACCTGGATACTTAGGGGAGGTGAAGTACAAGACGTTTTAGATGGAATGGATATGGATACAGAATTCAGGATTCAAGAAGGCGAAGATGTTCACGGTCCAGTGTCCTTTTTGCACTTCAAAGACCCACAGCAAATAAATAAGATTAAGGAAGCGTTGAAAAATGGAACAGCAAGAAGTAGAGAATAACCAAGTGCCTCATGTTGGGGTTTTCACAATTAGCTATGTAATTTACAAGCAACTACCAGATGGAAACTTCCATCCTAATACGGTAGACAAGGCAAATATCCAATTATCGTTTGATTGTGATACAGCAGAAGAAGCCAAGGAACAAGCAGATATTCTTATAGAGGAACTACAAAAAACATGGAAAGAGAAACACCCGACGCAGTTAAAGTTAAAGCAAAAGATTTCAACCTAACAGGTAAAGATTTTGATGATGTTTATTCTGAAGTAGGGGATGGGGCAATTAACTCCCATCTTACTGACGGTAAACATGTAGCATTTAACTGTTCTAACTGTGCTAAGCTATTAGCGAAGGTCTGGATAACTCAACCAAGCTTTCAAATGACTTCAAAAATAACGGCTAATTGTCCTTATTGCGGAGATAAATCGTTCGAGAAACAGGTCGAAGGTGCGTTCCACTTAGAGCATACTGACGACACAACAATCGACCACACAGAACAGGGAATGGATACTGACGAGAACGGTAGACTTGTTCAGACCGTGGTCCTAGATGTAAAGGTAGGGTAATGCCCCGAGAATCAGATGCTAGTATAGCTGCCGCTATGGCACCAGCCAAAAGAACAGCACAGTCTAATAAACCAGACTTAACAGGAGAAACAGGAGGAGAGGTTGGTTTTGGAATTCCTACGGAATCCGAACAGGCGACTCATGTTGTTCCCATTATGACGGTCGATGCAGACCAGAAAACAATCTCTAACAAGAACTGCCTTGCTAAAAAAGTTGACATTGTGGGACCAGAAGGGAATGTTCTGAGGCACAAATTTTTTGTCAAAGTAGGAATTGGAGGTTTTGTGTATGACCCCTGGGGGGCTCGTTCCGAAGGGACAAGCACTCGTTATGCACGCACTCACGGTCGCCCAACGTGGGACTGGAAAGAGATGGACGAGGAAGCTTTTGCTTATTACTTGAAATACCTAAAAACTAGAAACAGAACGTGGTACTCACACGTAGATAGGAAACTAAGAAATGCCCAGACCACTAACTAAGACCGAAAAATTCTTCATTCTTAATAGCGAAGACTCCGATAAGGTAGTTGCATCACAAATTGATGGTGTTGGAGAGAAGACCGTTGCTAAGTATCGTGCGGAACACGCCGATGAAAAGCAAGAGCCAACAGAGAATATCTCTGCGGCTGTAGCATCCGAGGAAAAACAGGATGCCAATACTCCTAAGCTACCACAGCAAGCAGACCCTAATGTGGCAAAAGCACTAGAGATTGCTCAACAAACTTCTGAAGAGGTTCGCAAGAGCCCTGAAACCCCTCCTCCAAATCCTGCCTCTCAGCAACACGCTGGTCTCAAGGTCGATGCCCTCTTAGGTCGAAGACTAAAGCCTGACGGCTCCCATGACAGGGCCAAGGGTATCGTTGTGATGACCCCTGCTGCGTCCGAATTGGCAGATGATAGGAAGCGTCGTTCATATAAAAAGGACGATGTTATGGAGGATGCCCGCGATATTCTAGCGGTTAAAACAGACCCTTTGGCTGGCAGTCGGAACAGTAAGCGAATTCATAAGATTCGCCCTGACGAATCCTCTCAATAACGAAACCCCCTTCTAGTAAGCAATTTCAACCTCGTTTAGGCTTGACCTGAGCGGGGTTGGTTGCTATAATATAGTGGCTAATTGCGTTATGAAAGAAAAATTCCCATCCAGATATTCGCCAGACCGACTGGTTACTCCCATCCAATATACTGCTGAGTATATGTGTGAGTGTATAGCTAAGGCCGAAAAGGTTGACCTCCCAACTAAATTTTGGGAAGATGCCAAGTGGGCTAAGCTATATGTGAGAGAGATAACCTTCTGCAATAGACTGGTTAAGAAAGGGTACTATCCTAGAGCTATCATTTTGGCCTTGAGAGACAGGAAATGTTTTGGTATCAAAATGATGATATGGTTTGAGAAGATTGACAGATTTAAAAAGATTTTGGATAAACACCAAGCCATAGTAAAGCTTAAAATTGCGAAAGAAAAGAAACCAGAAGTGACAAAAGGTGCTGACGTAACCCAAAAGCCAAAACGTCCAGTTTCGTCACGTCGTTCCAAGATTAGTAAATTGAGAGGCTTATGAGCAAAGAAAAAGCAAGAGATACTACCCCATTGTCGCTTACATTAGGTAGTAGAGACCCGTTTGAAATTGGTGCTGACTTGTTAACCAAGTACGGTAGCGGAATTATGAAAACAGGGACTCAAGTTGTTGACCGAAAAACGCAGTTGATTGGGGTGGCACCCAATATTGATATTGCCCTTGGGGGAGGAATCCCAGAGGGGTGTTTTGTTTTACTGGCAGGAGACCCTAAGTGTGGCAAGACTGTAACAGCCCTAATGATTTGCAAGAACGCAATCGACCAGGGGCGTAACGTGTATTTTCTAAACGTAGAAGGTCGATTAAAGAGGCGAGACCTTCTCGGTATTAAAGGCTTAGACCCTGATAAGATTGTCGTTATCGGCTCTTTCCTAGAGGAAGAAAAGGATGGCAAGGGTGGTAAGGTTGAAGGTAAGATTCTAAAGGGTGAGGAGTGGATTGCTATAGCCGAACACTTCATCCATAATGACCCAGGTTGTGTAGTTGTCGTTGACTCATTCTCTCAGATTGCTACTGAGAAAGAACATAACATTGATATTGGTCAAGTTGCTGGTGACGGCGGTTATCGCCTGCTGGCTCAGTTCACTAAGCGTGTTGCTACTGTCCTCCCTGTTAATCGTGTTACTGTTATTGGTATTCAACACTTGATTGCTAATACACGAGCTAAGATGAACCAAAAGCAGAAGGGACGTTCTGGTGGTCGTAAGATTGGTTACGCTGTTGACGTTGACCTTGAGTGTACACATATTGAATTAATGAAGGCTAGTTCTGCTGACGACGCTGATATTGTAGGACAAAAGGTAAACTGGGTGACTAAATCTACCGCTATCGTGGCACCCCACAAGAAGTTTCAATCCACCATCCGTTATGGTATTGGAATCGACGAGGTCTACGAACTGATGGAACTTGGTCAACAGACAGGTTTTATCACTGGTTCCTCGTGGCTAACCCTGGACTATATGCAGTACCACCTCGACCTCTTAGGGATAGATGAATGGACTGTGGACAAAAAAGGAAACCCTGATAAATCCTTCTCTAGTAAAGTGAAGGTTCAAGGGAAAGAGCAGATGGTTAAACTACTGAGAGATAACCCTGGCTACGTTGCGGCTTTAAAAAAGGAAATCTATGGCATGTTGGGATTAGAACAGGAAGTATAGTATGAAAGTCTATGACTTTGACGACCGTGAGTACAACTGGCCTCCAAGTGGGCATGAGGTTGATATTGACGATAGGCGAAAGCGAAGCGATTTGCATTTGAGAACCAGGGCGATACTCAAAAGCCTCTACCCGACACAAAGTGTATTAGAGGAGGTTCCTCTCCCAGGTATGAGACTATTTTTGGACTTCTTTCTTCCTTCTCGTAAGGTTTGTATTGAAGTTCATGGACAACAGCACTATAACTACACCGAACACTTTCATGGTGATAAGATGGGGTTTCTTAGGGCTAAGGCTAACGACAATCGAAAGATTGAGTGGTGCCACCATAATAATTTGAGAATTGTAGAACTTCCTTATAATGAGAGTGATGATGACTGGCGAGAGAAAATTATCCAGGGTGGAAACTGATTGGAAAGCTGTAGAAGCTGAGCTTAATAGACTTATGGGTCAGTTCGCTCACTTCGAAAGTACTGAGGTTATTAAGTATCTCAAGACTAGCCAAGAGGTTTTGAGAAAAATGTGTTCAGAGGAATGTGCTGAGGCAGCTTATTTAATGCAGCAAGAAGCACTATATCTCCAACTACTTCTTAACGAACTTAAAACCAAGATGGACTGGGCGGCGAGACAAAGAGATAGAATTGTTGCCCCCCAGATGAAACAGTACGACAAGTTCTTGGGTGTGGCCAATATTAGAACCATGGCTATTAATCAAGATAGTGCTGCCCAAGAATACCATAAGATTTATTGTAGGGCTGAGAGCCTTCACTCTCGTCTTAACTATATTCCTACACAACTAAACAAGATGTCAGAAATGATGTCTCAGTATCAACGAACAAAGGATAGACAAAACTATGTCAACGCTACCTGAAGCACTTAAAAAAGCCGTTCTCGAACAGGATTGGACAATCGTTTGTAAGGTTTTTACCAGCATTACGGGGGAGCCGCTAGAGATTCCTAAGCCTCCCGAACCAGAAACCCCAGATTGGGCGACGTTAGAGGTTGACCTTGGCGACGAGGATGATATAATAAAACAACAAGCCGTCGCCCATGACATCAAAGAACCCGAAGAGGGGTCTAATTTGTGGTTACCGGGAGACCCTGAACCAGGGGATGAAGTAGGATTTGACGAAGAGGATGACGAAGAGGATGATATAGCACCAGAAGTTGTTGCAAACCTATTCGCTCCAGAGCCAGAGTATGCTACACAAGAAACCATTGATAAGATGTCTGAGGTTAACGCACCTAAGCTCTCAGGTAATCAAGGAAGAAATAATATGGTGGCGACTGCAAAATCACCATCCAAGCCTGGGGAGTTATTTGAAAACGAAAATGGGGACTTCGAAAGCAGAAAGTCCCCCATGAATATTCCAGGTAAAAGAGTAAATCGTTTTACTGACAATAAGAATGTTCATTCAAACCTTCTAGTTAGCAACAATCCCGACTTGGGGACCAAGCCTCAAATGGCGGGGGGAGATAGGTCTCTATTAGCAGGAGGAGTTGAAACTGGTAATACTGTTGATGTAGAGTGTGCCCTCTGTGAAACAAAAGAGACTGTCTATGAGAGACTAGCAACGGGATGGAACAAGAATCCTAAGCACAATACTTACAGATGTAACGACTGCAATACTCGTGCTGGTCGCGAGAGAATTGAGCGTAAGAAGCTACGTGAAGAACGAGAGAATCCTGGTAGACGAGTTAACCGACAACAGTTTGAGTAAAGAATGCTAAAAACAGATAACGTAAAAGACTTAGGTGCAGAGAGAGCAGTTTTAACCGGAATGTTTTCTCATGGAGAAGACGGTTATTTAGATGTGACAGACTTGGTTAGTGGAGCGGATAGTTTTACCGATACTGCTAATCAAGCTTTGTTCAACATCTTTCACGATATGTACGGACGACAGGAAATGAAACGCCTGGACGAATCCTCTGTCGCTGCTACAGCCGAACAGATGGGCTATTCCTGGCTGTTCCAAAAACCTGATGACGTAAATCATGTTCGTACCATTCTAAACGGTAGGGTATTACCCGAGAACGTTTCTAAGTGGTCTGCTAAGGTTGAGAAGTTATCCATCACAAGACAGTTGATGGACCAGTTAATGTTCGCTGGGAAGACACTAGAAGATATTAATGGTGACGAGCCAATCGAGCAAATTCTAGGTATGGTTGAGGAGCCCCTCTTCGACTTCTCTAACCGTCTACAAGGCCCAAGTAATAATTCCCCCGAATTACTCGGTGTTGGAATGCGTGAACATCTGACTGCTTTAATGGACAACCCCGTTGAGCAGATTGGTATCTCTAGTGGTTACAAGTATTACGACGAACACATTGGTGGTGGATTCCGTCGAAATAGCGTTAACCTCCTGGGTGCCCGAACAGGTGTTGGTAAGTCCATGGTGAGTGTCAACATTGGTAAACATGTAGCCGGGACTCTAGGTATTCCTGTACTATACTTGGATACTGAAATGATTAATGAGGACCACTGGTATCGTGTTGCCGCCAACCTATCCAACCAGTCTATTGGGCTGATTGAAACAGGTAAGGTAGGATTTACTGAAGCTGGCAGACAAGCTGTTCTCGACGCCTGTGGTATTATGGAGGATATGCCCTTTCATTATCTGAATATTAGTGGTCGAGCATTCCCAGAGATTGTTGCTATTATGCGACGTTGGGTTATGCAGAATGTCGGATATAACGAAGACGGCACAACTAAAGACTGCTTGATTATCTACGATTATATGAAGCTAATGAGTGGTGATGGTATGGCTGCACACATGCAGGAATATCAAATGCTTGGGTTTATGATGACCTGTTTGCATAACTTCGCTGTTAGGTACTCTCTCCCAATTTTCTCCTTGGTTCAGTTAAACCGTGACGGAATTGACGGTGAAGACACAGGTGTTATTGCCGGTTCTGACCGAATCGCTTGGCTTGCTACTAACATAGGTGTTTTTAAACCAAAGAGTGATGCAGAGATGGCGGCAGATGGGGGTGATGAATTTGGCACCCATAAAATTGTTGTTATGAAAGCACGTCATGGTGGGGGAACTAAGTTCCCTGACTATATTAATTATCACATGGAGGGTAAGTACGCCCAAATTGTGGAACTTGAAACGCATAGCAATCTGAAAGCGAAACAAGACGAAACGTTTGCAGATGCTCCTTCAGAGAACATGGTTGATATTGATGAATCAGAAGACATCCCAGTCTAAACTTACCGATGATGAATTTCGACAGTCCTTGGTAGAGCTTCAAAATGAAGCCTGCGAGAACTTTGAATCCCTAATGACAGAAATAGGTGCAGACCTTAGGTGTCAGGGTAAAAAGTACGTAGGTCAATGCCCTGTCCATGGTGGCGATAATCCCACTGGTTTAAACATTTATCCCGAGGGGGATGAAATCAAGGGAATTTGGCGTTGTCGCACGCATGGGTGCCATATGAAGAAGCATCCTGATACCAACCGTCTGATGTACGGACAGACCCTTCTCGGCTTTATCAGAGGGATTCAACACTATAACACTGGTAAGTATCCTAAACTTGGGGACGCAACTAAGGTGTTGTTAAAGTTCTGTGGGTATAAAAGTATCTATGATGTAAGAATTCCTAATGTAGAAACACTAAAACGACGAATGATGAACAAGGCATTCGGTCGTCTAGCTTTGTCTCCAACTATGTCTAATAAGACATGGCCAAGAGAGAAGGTTCGTTCTTTATTGAGTATTCCTTCTCCATACTACCTAAACCGTGGTTACTTAGCCGAAACGCTTGACAAGTACGACGTAGGCACGTATAATCAAAAGAGAAGGGTTGCTGTTCCAGTTTACGACGACGATTACAAGGTCTGCGTTGGATTCTCGGGAAGAACGCTATATGACGAATGTGATAAGTGCAGTTTATACCATGACAAAGACAAGGGGTGTCCTCAGACTAATCTTGAGAAAGCCTATTGCGTAAAGTGGAAAAATAACGATGGATTCAACACAGGTCACTACCTCTACAATTACTGGTTCGCCAAAGACCACATCCTCAAGTCAGGAACGGTTATTCTTGTTGAGGGGCCAGGGGACGTATGGAAACTGGAAGAGGCCGGGATACACAACGCAGTTGCCCTCTTTGGGACAAACCTCACCGACGAACAAAGAGTCATATTGGAGCGTTCGGGGGCTCTCTCCGCAGTTGTCCTCCTTGATGGAGACAAGGCTGGAAAAGACGCCATGGCGATTATTAAGGGACAGTTGGAAAGACAGTTCAGATTGTTCTTCCCAGATGTCACTGGTACTGGCGACCTTGGAGATTTGCAGACAGATAGCATTACGTCAGACATCAAACCAATCATAGAACAACTATCAACATATTAACAGGAGTAGACATGACAAACATTATCGCCTTTTCTGGCAAAAAGCAAGCAGGTAAAAGTGCTTCTGCTAATTTCCTCTTCGCTCTCGAAATGGTAGCGTTGCAAACCACAGATGGTGCCTTCGTAGACAAAGAAGGACTTCTTCGTGTTGTGAGTACAAGACCTGATGTTGAAGGTGGACTAGACATAGGTGTTTTGGACCCATGCAGCCGTAGACCAGAAGTTCAACAATGGTTTATCGAAACTGGTATATGGCCGACAATCAAGCTGTATTCGTTTGCTGAGTGGCTGAAGACCATTGCCACAGAGGTTCTCGGTCTTACTGATGAACAGGTCTATGGCACTGACGAACAAAAGAATAGTCTTACACACTTGAAGTGGGAGGATATGCCTGGGGTCGTGACACAAGAACAGGTGGTTAGTCTTGTGGACGGCCTGCGAGTTCCACTAAGTGCGGACCTTTTAGAGGTTAATTGGCCTATGCCTTTAGACCCCGGCGGTCCAGATGTCGGTGGCAAACAAAGTTCTGTGCTAGACCAGATTGGGGTTATTACTCACAGTCCTGGCCGAATGACTGGCCGTGAAGTCATGCAGCATCTTGGCACTGAAATCTTCCGTAAGATGTACTACGATGTGTGGGCTAAGGCTTGTATTCGCAAGATTCAAAAAGAGAAAGTGGGATTGGCTATTATTACCGATTGCCGCTTCCCCAATGAAGTAGAAGCAGTCCAAGAGGCTGGTGGTAAAGTCGTGCGTCTCACGCGAGATATATTTAAGGGTGAGGACCAACACCCTAGTGAAACTGCACTAGACCCTGAAAACTTCGACTGGGACAAGTTTGATGCTATTATTGACAACTCTGAACTTTCCTTAGCTGGGCAGAACGAACTGGTTTTTAAACAACTGATGTCGTGGGGGGTTATCTCCGACACTGAAGATGATGCCTACGACAAAACTCAAGAGGAAGCTTACGTTTAATGATTGTTACCTACTTTAGAAGTAGTAGTTTTAATAACTGGGATTTCTGCGAACAACAGTACTACCTGAAGTATGTACTGGGTTTGCCAGATGTCTCGGGTAAAAAAGCTGAGATGGGGACGATAGTCCATAAGGTAATGGAAATCCTGGCCGTTGCTAAGGAAGGTCACCAGAATGGTGTTTATACCTTTACTGACGATGCCCTAGGAGACTTCACGTTTAGCGAGCAAGAACTGTTCGACGATGCATGGATGGATTACCTATTAACTCTGAGCTACGATTACTACGCTGGCAAGTCTGTTCATAAGTGGACTAAGGGAGACAAAAAGAAATGTCTTCAGTGGTGTTATACTGCTGTAACAGAACTTAACTGTTGCTTTGACCCACGTAAGCGTAAGATTATAGCCGCAGAGCCACACTTCGATTTTGTGTTGCCATATGAATGGGCCAAGTTCGAGTATGAGATTAACGGCGAAAAGATTGAGGGTCAGTTGGCGATGAAGGGAACCATTGATATGGTGACTGAGGAGCGTCCTGGTATTCTAGAGAGTGTTGACTGGAAGACTGGTAAGTGCATGAACTGGGCTACTGGTGAGACTAAGGGCTATAACTGTTTCACCAAAGACCCGCAGCTTCGAATCTATCATTATGCACTACATAAGCTGTTTCCAGAAGTGGAGCAGTTTATCCCAACTATCTATTGGATTAATGACGGTGGAGCCTACACCATGCCTTATGGTCCTAAAGACATTAAGGCTACTGAAGAAATGCTTCGTAGGAGATTTCAGGAAATTAAGAGAAGCACTAAGCCTAGCTTAATTGCCAATACTCGACAAAGATGGAAGTGCAAAACCCTCTGCGGTTTTGGAAAGACTCAGCACCCAAGTGGTGAAATTAATCCCTACACTGGAGACCCTCACACTATCTGTTCTATGGTCGCGGCCAAGATAAAGAGACAGGGTATCGAGCGTACAACAATTGAAGAAAAGGCCCCAGGTCATGAGTTCAACAAGTACCAAGCACCGGGGGCGTAACCCCTGGAAAAAGTTAATTGGAAATATCAAAATATCAGGTAGGATGCGAGATGCCCATCTAGACAAAGACCCCCGCAGGATTGATGTTACATGGGAAGACCTACGTGATATATTCATTGACCAACAGGCTTGTTGTTACTGGTTTGGGTTTGAGTTAGACCCAGACGGTATCTTCACGTCCTACAACCCCCTCGCTATCAGTGCTGACCGCATTGATGATGACAGGGGGTATGTTAAGGGCAATATCGTTATCTGTTCACGCATGGCAAATCTAGGCCGGGGGAAATGCCCCGCCCATGAATTTCAGAATATTTGTGACAATCTAAAAAACTCTATAATAACAGACTGGCAAACTACAGAATTGATAGGGAAATTTAAATGAGCAAGATAATGAGCGACAAAAACATAGAGACTTTTCAGCAAGCCATAAAGGCTAATGATGGTATGATAACAGGAGGTGCTGTTCATCGTATCCTTGGAGACCTTAGAAAACTCAAAAGGCAATGCTCTCTCATTATCAAATACAGGTCTGAGGAATCAATTAAGGAATTAGAGGAGATGTTATGAGTCAAGGAGTAAATCACGTATTTGAAGACTATGTTCGGGTAGAAAGCGAAAGGGTCAGAACAGAAGGCGACTACGTTAACGCCCATGAGGTTTATGGACACCTGATTGATAATATAGATACCTTCTGGGACCAAGTGAAACAATCTCAAGCAGAGCGAAACTACGGCGATATGCTTATAGGATTGGTTCAGACAGCGGCTTGTTGTCAGAAGGGAGCAGAATCTCTCAATCTGGTTCCGGCGTCGAGGTTGACAAAAGGAGACAACGATGCTAGAATAAGTGAGCTAGAAGACCTTCTTAATGAAGTCTTAGAGTTTATTGAAGAACGAGGAGAGTACCTGGAGCCCGCCCAGAAGGGGGGTCGCAGACCGTATTCTGTTGAGTTTGAGAAAGGTCAAATTCGTAATTATCGCGAAAGATTAGAGCAGTAAATGTCAACATATTTCCCACTACATGTACATACACACGATAGTTTCCTTGACGGTCTCAGCAAACCTTCACAGGT
>Ga0098055_1000192_pt1 | contig 39781 bp, 42 predicted proteins | sample 17_taG_FD_75107 | JGI IMG/M metagenome (GOLD analysis project Ga0098055, IMG submission 75107) | Marine viral communities from the Subarctic Pacific Ocean - 17_ETSP_OMZ_AT15314 metaG | ecosystem: Environmental > Aquatic > Marine > Oceanic | place: Pacific Ocean | collected 2015-01-18 | reverse complement strand
TGATTTAGCGTGTTCTTTTTTCGTTAGCGTGATTAGCTGGCTCTTCGCCTTGCGTAAGTCTGCCTTGGTCCCCCGCACCTCCACTGACCGCGCCCGTAAAGTGGCATCTACCGCATGGCGCATCCTCTTGCATTCATCAAGCTGGTTCCAGATCTGTCGATACGCTTTCTTTGTATCGCTGAAACTCCAGCCCGTAGGATCGGACGGTAAATTCTGCCAATTAATACGGTTCATTTTTTACTGTTCGCCGTTGAAAGTATCACGATGCCGATTCCACATAGCGCAATTATCGCCAGCAGTGCGACAAATCCGATCTCGCAATGACTCACGCAGATTCCAAGTTTGCGATCTTAGCCTCTGCTGCCTCAAGGCGAGTCTGTAATTCTTGAACAACTTTGAGGCCGATCTGACCGAGAATGGAAGATTTTACGCTCTTCGTTGACGTACCAAGGTCAATAATTTCCTCCTTGGTAATCGCAACCTCGTTGCCGTCATCGTCAATCGTGTATGTCGGGTTGCCATCCTCATCCAATACCGGAACGTCTTGGTTTTCTGTATCGGGCGAGGAGTAAACGAGGGATGGAAATACTGTTTCAAGCTCTTGAGCAACAACACCATACATTGAAGAGGCATCCGCATTGGCCTCCACTTCGCTCTTTAATCGAAACTTCCGAAATCGTACAGCCTTGAAATCGTCCCAGTACGACCTGACATCGACGATGTCTTGTTTCAGTTTTATGTCAGAGATTGTAGAGAATGTGCCGTTGACGTTTTGACACGTACCGTCTGACCAGACGATAAAACGGTTAGTACCTGTATCAACGCAGTCGATGAATTTTTGCGCCGTGTTATTCGGAGCAGCCGCAGTAAATCGTATCCACAGACCATACGGGGTTGAGTTGCCAGAATTTCCCAATCGTGCGGCCCATCCACCGTTTTGATCGCCGAGTGTGTCAAACGGATAAGCCGGAGTCATGCCAATGCCCACCTTGCCAGCACTGTCGATCCGCATACGCTCCGAAACACTCGCCGCACCATCTGCTGTGGTTGAAAATACTAATGCAGTAGGTAAATCATTCTCGCCTGGCGTGCCATCGACTTCTGCAAAGATTCTCGCAGCATCATGCGTGTAGTCATTACCGTCATCCGCGCACCAAATAATTTGTCCAAGACGATCATTGTCTTGGACTATGGTATTCGATCCAATAGTCCCATTGCGCGACTTAACGAAATAAAACAATGGCGATGAAGCGTCTGCGCTAAATGTGCCGACCGTCATCGCACTGTCTGCTGGTGCCGTTCCCAAAACCTGCATTTCAGGAGTAACGCCACCTACGGCAACTTGCGCGGTGTTGCCGACAACCAAGCCGCTGCCATTGGCAACGTGCGTGTCTTGGGCAAATGTAACACCCCCACCATCCGCAATCGTTATCGCATTATCGCCATCGGTGTAGCCGATACTCGCCGTCTGTACTTCACCACCAACCTTTAGATCACCCGACACATCCACTCTCGTAGAAGCATTAAGGTCAATAATAGCCTCACCATCTATACGCAAGGTGCCATCTGCTGATTGTTGTATAAAACTCGCAGCATCACCGAAAGTCAGCTTATTCGTGCTATTAAGCGTTAGCCCAGTACCATCCGTATGCGTTAGCGTAGTATCCAGATCCGCGCCAAACTCAAGCAATGCACCATCAGACTTTAACTGCACATCATTGACAAATATCGCATTGCCTTCGTCGCTACCATCAAGCGTAAGCGCTGTAACTGCTGACCCATTATCATCGACTTTAATAATCACATCAGCGTCATTCGCTTGGGCATCTATGGTAATGTTCCCACTTGTCGTTTCTATGCTAACTGCTGCATCACCAGCAGATATATCATCCGCAGCTACTCCACTTCCTGCCCCAGCGCCTCCAATATCACTGAGTACTTGGGCTCCTGTGCGATAGTCTACATTGCCGCTCCCATCGAGGACCAAGAATTTATCGGTGTCTGAACCCGCTGCCGCGACAGTGCCTATAGTCAACGTACTCGAAGTAGTAACACCTCCACCGTCAGCTATAGTAAGTGCATCGTCACCGTCTGTATACGCTATCTTGGTAGTCTGGACTTCGCCTGGAACATTAATACCTGCGGCCGCATCCAGGATCTTCATATTCGTAGCATCACCATTGTCGGTGAATACTAGATCCTTACCATTAGTAGCGAGCTTAACCGTAACGTCACCACTATTGCCTTCAGTAAACCTTAGAACCTCACTGCCGGCATCCTTAAAAATAAATATACCAGTATGTGCATCTAGCGTTAGTGCGTCGCCAGAATCTACAATTATCGGATTAGCTGCAATCGTGACTCCAGTAGTGCCATCGTGAGTTAGTGTAGCATCACTACCAACACCCAACGACAACACCGAAGAGTCAGTAAGTAGCTTAACATCGTTACCGAATATAGCATCCTTAACTACACTAAGGCCACCATCAGTCTGCAACGACCCATCAGTAGTGCTCGTAGCGTCAGTGCCGCTATCAGTTTTTAACACTCCAGTAACAGTAGCATTACCGCCTACAGTCGCGTGTCCGGCAATCGCAGTAGTCGAGCTCGCTACAGTAGAATTAGGAGTAAGCGTAAGCTGTGTAACGTAACTACCAGCCGACGCTATGTCATTCCCGAGAGTTATTACACCCCCATCAGCTACATTCAGTTTCCACTCATCACCTGCATCATCGCCTTCATCGGCCATCAACGTAATGGCCAATCCAGCGCCTTCAGTTGCGGCGAATTTCAGAGAGTCCGTAGTAGTCTCGTCATACCCTACTAATACATTTTGATCAGATCCAAACTTTACAAATTTATCATCGGCTATGTATACGTCTCCCCACTCCGCACTAGCTGTGCCTATGTCTGCTGCACCTGCTGAGTCAGGAAGTATAGATGTGTTAAAAGTAGTAGCCGCGTCAAATGTTTTCGTACCTGTGATAGTTTGCGTTTGCTGCAATGTCACAATACCGTCACTCGAAGTGTAGTCTACATTACCCTCGTCAAGATTTCCATTGATAAGCGTAAATAACTGATCAATGTCTACATTCCATTGATCGTCTGTAGGCTTTTCTCCCGCGACAAATGTATGCGACCTAGTTATCGTTCCCATTATACCCCTACTTTCTAGAAGTCTGCCATTTTTATGCGTTTTGACGATTGCGTTCTAGATGCAACTCGTCGATCTTCACTATGCTTCTTATCAGCTGCTTCTCTAATTTTTCCGTGATTTAGTAAAATACCTCCTACGGTATAGCCTGCATCTTGCATCATTTTAGCTACTTTATTCTGGTTTATGTTTTCGCCTATTTCTTCGACCCAATCCCCGACACGCTTTGGATACCCTAACCAACGCGCCCACCTGCTCATAAGTCTAGGAGAAGCTAAAGATAAAGTGCCCAATAACGCAGATGCTCCCATCCCATGAGGGCCGGACATTTGAGCTACGCCATGAAATGCCGCTTGAATTACAGCTCTTCCTACAATGTTAGCAGGCAACGCGTCTTTCATTTGCAGTGCAGCAAGCCCAGTAGTTAAAGGGCCAACACGGGCCTCTAACCGCTCTAATAATCTTTGCCTAAACTTTTCTGATTTTCTACCTCCAGCCATTATCTTTTTTAATATAGTTCCTGCATTTACAATTTTCGGAGTTTCTCCAACTTCCCACGAGTTATTTTTGCTTTTAGTGTATAAACCAAACTCTTTTTGAAGATCCGCCAAATACGTTATTTGATCGTCTACTTCCTGCAATTGGTCATTAATTGTTTTTCCTCCAGGAAGCTTCTCTGTCATCGTTGTAAATTGCTCTCTGATATGATGACGTAAATCTGCAAGCAGCCCTTGTACAGCATCTGCGCCTTTCATTGGAACATCTAAAATTAAATTATCAATATTTCGCATTAATATATAAGCAGCTTTAGGATCTAAGTTATTAGCATCTTTAAAGTGTTCATTTAAAAATTTAACTGCTGTATCTAACCGATCGTCAGCGATGCCCAATAATGATGATTTTGAAATATCTATTGACATTTTAGGTACCATAACAGGAACTTCACGAGCAGCTTCTGCTGCAATATATCCATGCCCCATACTTAATGGATTTTTAATGGCTTTTACTGCTTCTTGCTGCTGTAAAGAAACTTTAACGCCAGTTAATTCTTTCGTTAAAGAATCTTTCCATTTATCTATTGCAGGCAATAAGTCAAACTTTTCAGTCATATTTTCAAATAAGTCAGGCAAAGTATGATGAAAAGTATCAGCTATTTCGTTAGTTATTTCTCCTGCAGCGGTAAGCACATCACGCAAAATTAATGATTCATCTCGTACCCCTGTAACAACTTCTTTAAAATATTTTAACGGCGTAGTTTCTACGCTCGGCGTACCAAAGTGGCCAGGGAAAAGGCGCATCGCTGCTCCAGAAGGAGTATATGCAGGCGATGCTTTAGCTGCCGTCTTTTGCTTAGGACTTAACTTTGGCGAATCTATAGCTTTTCTTATGCTATTTTGATCAACACCGCTAAATGCTGCTCCACCCAAAGCAAATATTCGCTGGATTGCTTCGTATCCCCCTTTAGTAACGCCTTTACCTGCGCGTAAAGTAGTCTTTAAAGGGTCAGTAACTAAATTTCCTCCTTCGTCTAGTATCCGAGCAATGTTAGGGGCCGCTTCATGTAAATATTCATCAAGAGATCTTAAATTGCGTGCAAGATTATTAGGAACCGCGCTTTTCGCTATTAATCTTGCCCCTTTTACTCCAGGAGCCATATCAAGCATAGAAGTAAATGGTTGTTCAACTATGCGTTTAGCTGGATCTTCTGCAAATTCTGCAAAATCATCAGCCATTGCAGCTGCTCCTTCTCGAGAGAACATCTGACCTAAAAGAGTAGGATCATCATAAACAGCTTTTAGTCCCTCATAAGTTTGATAAGCATTTGGACCAAAGTTTTCTGCAAGTGCGCCTAAATTCTTAGTAGAGAAAAATCCTGCTTCTTGATCATACGGCACAGTAGACTCTCGCGCAGTTGCAGGAAGATGCGTCTGAGAAAACTGAGCTTGATACTTTTCTGGCCCAATTTCATCGTATAGATTCGCGCTATTTAATACTTCGTCTTTTCCGTAGCGCTCTGCTAAAGGCTCCCATTTAGAGGGATTTCTCATCGCGCTAGCTATTTCTTGGTATGTTATCATTATTATATCCTATCTACGCCAGACAGCAGCTTGAGGGTATTGCTCTTCTTCGGGCCTAATCCAATCTGCAAGGCCACGAAAGGCAGAAGAAACAGCGCCGCGTGATGCTTGAGTGAACGCATCGTTTAGTGCTGGTATACCTTGGAAAACTGTAGATGTCCCTAAAGCTCCTGCACTAAAGCTTGTATCAACAGAAGTCGGATTTAATGCTTGCAAAGCTGAGTCACGAGCACTGCCTCCCGGAGGCGCGCCGTTTGCCGCGTTTTTGTACTCTCGCTCATATTCCTCCGTAACAACACTACTACGGTCATTTTTTTCAGTGGTTCTATAGTCTGAAGATGAACCATAGCGTGAATCTAAATTGTCTCGCGTAATATAAACCATGGAATCTTCATCCATAGCGCCAGCATTTGTCTGTTCTTTAACGTAATTCCTAGCTTCAATATTAAATTTAGTAAATAATTCGTCTTCTATATGCGAAACCAATTCGGGATACTTCATGCCCGCAAAAGACTTTTCTTTGGCTTCGACAAAACTAAGAGTTTCATATGCAAGAGCGCGATCCATGCCACGTTTTAAGTCATTAGAAATCTCCAGCATACTTGTAAGTGTCTCAGGAGTTAATACAGCGCCTCCATCTCTAATATTTTGTAATGCTACATAAATACTGCCTAGTTTACCTGATGTATTGTTGCGGTAAAGTTCTACATCGCCCTCTTTAACAGTAGCGGGATCAATTAACCTTTGATAAGTATTAATCAATGTTACATCAAACACACCTTTACTTAACTCTTCAGTAAACTGCTTATACTCAGGCGAATCTCTTGTTAATTTTTCGCCGGTTACTGGGTCATATAACTTCTTTCCTAATTGATTCAACTTAGTCCATGCAACTAAAAACTCTTTATAATCTTTATATACTGGATTTTTAGCCCACGCATTATGCCAATCATTTGAAATATCTATTTGAAGTTTAATTGCTTTTTGCTTTTGTTCCTCTGTCGCCTGAACCGTACGCGCATGAGCGGCTGCCCTGCTATCTATCATAGAAGCAGCCTGCCTTCTAGTATCTTGCATATTCCGCATTTGAGATTGAAAATGCTGCATTATCGTATCTTTTTCTGCGTCTATCTCCGCCGCAAACAAAGCAGTTTGAGTATCTAACGTACCCAAAAACGCATCTTTCATCTCAGGACTTACGTTGCTAGATTCTAATACTTCTTGACGAAACTCAGGAGACATAAACTGGTCTAGTATTGCTTTTTTTTCTAGTCTTTTTACAGTAAAAGCGTCACTAAACCTATTTTCAACATCTCCGTATCCTAACGTAAGTGCCGACGCTTCGCTTATATAATTATATACCTCATTTGTATACTCAAAATTTGATTTGCCTTCAAACGTCACATTGCCTTCTGAATCTACTTGCTGATCTCCTTTACTTTTTGACTGGAAATGCTTTAAATTGCCGCGCCCTCCAAACCACATAACAGCAGCTTCTTTAATAGCTGTTTCAGGGTCGGAAGGATTTTTTAGAATGCGTTCTTTTAAATACTGATCTAATTTAGCTCCTGCAATATCTTCTTGCAAGTCTTTATTATTAAGAAACTCTTCTGGCGACACCTCATAACCTAATATTTCTTTGCTCCAATCTGGGATGTTTTTTCCCATAACTTGGTATTTACCGTAAGCATGATCACCTTTATACAGCCCGCTCATAATTTCCGGCCCTACTTCGCCGTAGTCGAAATTCGATTCAATCCTGGCAATCGCATCTTTAAATAACGGCGCAATAGCTTCCTGAGTAGCTTCTCTTGAAATAAGTTGTGCGTGCGCACCAGTTTGTCCTTGCAGCAAATCTACTTCAGCATGTATAGCGGAACCAGGGTTTTGCATTAACGTAGCAAAATTATATTTTTTGGCTATAGCATTTTTAGCTTTTACAGCAACACGTGCAGCTTTATCTACTGCTTCTCTTCTTTTTTCATCCCGCATTATAATTTTATGCTGTTCTTCGGCACGAGCATCTTGCCTTCTTTTCGCAAAAGCTGCATCTTCAGCCATGCGTAAAGTTAGTTCAGACTCACGCAATTTTTGAAGCTGATTGCCTAAAGAATTAAGACTGCCTCCGACACCTGATAATACTTGCGATATTTGAGATCCTCTAGACGATATAAATTCAGGCGCAGGAGTAACAGAACCGCCAGATAAAATAGATATTAAATTAGCTTTACCTATAGCGCGTCTGTTTTCTTCTGCTTGGCGACGTTGCTGCCTACCACCATAAATAGCTTGGCCAATACTGCCCACTGCTTGGAGACCTGTGCCGGCAAGCGCAAGATTTCTAGCAGTATTTGATTGAGCGTATCTTGATGGGTCAGTGACCTCTAAACCGTAACCCGCAGTAATACTGTTAGCGGGTTGATTCAATGTATTTTGGCCTCTTGTAATAGAGGGAAACATTTGCGTCATAACAATTCCTTAAATTCGGGTGCCTAAGTTATTGGCTTAAGAGTATGGCCTAGTAGGATTAGTATAACCAACTCCTGAAAGTCCGGTCGGAGGAAGAGGATTGTGAATTCCCCCCATAATTCGGTTTGGCCTAGGGCGTAGCGGAGGTGAATTTATTTTACTTCCTATAACGTCAGTATTAGGCATTAAAATAGGATTATCTGGCGTTTGCCCTGCAGTTGTAGGTAATTTACCTTTAATAAAAGGAAGCAATCTACTTCCTATGTTTCCAATATTACCCACAGTTTGAAAAGCATCCGCGCCGGCCGAACCTATAATAGCAGGCGAAGGTGCAGCTCTTTGGCCTGTCAACGCAGAAATCATAGCTGCCCGCGCTGTTGCACGTTCATTTTCTTCTTGCTGTTTACGATTCCGTTTAGCTCCATAATGAGCCCCTCCAATCTGGCCAGCCATCTCTAAACCTGCCATAATATATGGAGCGGCTGCAATTATTCCTTGCAATGCCATTATCTATTCCTCCTTATTACCAAAATTTTAACTTCCGAATCTGTCTAATGCCCGTTTGAATCGGGTCATTTGCACGATTCTGCTCTTGTATACGTCGAATGCGCTCTTGAGCTTGTCTTTGCCCTTCAATATTGCCTTCCACTGCTGGGCCCCAATTAGCTAAATCCATGTCAAGAGCTTTTCCTAATTCCCCTCTAAGTAATGCGTTCAAGCCTCCAGGCGCTGCTCCTGTTGCTCCTATGCCAAGATCCATACCGCTTTCTTGCGCCGCTAACATTGTGCCTATAGCACGGTATAAATCGTCTTGTGCCGCTTGACCTTCTACAAAATCTTGCTGACGAGAAAACTGATTTTGTTGCTCTTCAAACTGCTGATTTTGAAATTCACGTTGTAATCGGGCTTCTTCCTCTTGGAAGTTTGATTGCCTACCAAACTGTAACTTTGACTCTTCCCATTGCTCTCTTTCAAAACTAGCCTGATCGCGATTCATTTGTTTTTGCAGCATTCTATTTTGTCTTGCGTCGTCTTCGATAAAATTTTGATGCCGTCCAAATTGAGCTTCTTGAATGTCGTGTATACGCTTAAATTGAGCTGTTTGATCTGCAGCTGCTTGCTTTTGAATCCCAAGTTCTGTGTCAACATTTATCTGATTTTGATTAAATTGACGTATATTTTCCTGCCTGTCTGCAGTACGTTGGTTCATCTCTTTTTCGAAAAGAGTTTTATCTCTATCAAATGCAGTTTGGCTTTCTAGCGCAAGCCACGTTTGTTGGTCATCTTGAACGGCTAATTGGTGAGTTCTATCCAACGCTGCTTCAGATTCAATTCTGCCCTCGACAAGATTTTGCAAATTAACTTGATGATCTCGATCAGACTGACGTTGTATATCTTCTTGAGATTGCAATTCACGTGCAAAAGAATGCTCTCTATCCATTAATTGGTCAGCTAAAGAATGCTCTTCACGCATTAATACCAAGGCTTGCTGACGGTCTGCATTAGATTGATCACTTAAAAAAGATCGTTGCTCTAATGCTTCATTACGCTCCTGATTAAGCCTATTTCTTTCCAATAAAAGTTGCTGTTGACGATCTGCTGTTGCCTGTCTAGTAAGAAACCCGCGTTGCTCTAATGCTTCAGCAGCTTGAAAGTTTTGTGAATTTTCACGCTCTTGACGTAAGTATTCATTTTGCTCGCGATTAAAACTCTGCTCATTTTCAAGCATTGCAGACTGAAAATTACGTTGTAATTCATTCTGAGCGTTAGTATGTTGGCGATCTTGCCAAGCCTTAGTACTTTCGAATGTACGGTCTAATGCTGCTTCAGCCGTAATCATTCCACGTTGAAATGCAGATTCAGTCTGTTGCAATGACCGATCTAATTCAGCTTGGTCTCGCTGAAAATTTCTGCCTTGAAGAGATAATTCAAGTTGATTTTCACGGTCTAATCTATTTTGCTCTTTAGTTAAATCATTCCTATTAGTCTCTAGTAATTCTTGCAAATTGCGATCTGATTGGCGTTGCGTGTGCTCTTGAGTAGTCATTTCTCGTTGAAACACACGACTAGCAATGCTTTCAGATGCAGCATGCAGCCTATCTAAAGTAGCTTCAGTTTCCTGCAAATTTCTTTCAGCTAATCGTTGTGCATTCTCATTACGCATTACAGATAATTGCTGCTGACGGTCTAGATTTGCTTGCGTTGACTGAAAATTAATGTTGCCTTGCTGCATATCCAAAGAAAACTGATTCTGCTGATCAGATAGATTTTGCTGTAACTGCCGATCAAAGAAATTCTGATTTTGCTCAAACTTACGATTCTTTTGCGCTTCAGCTTCTCTAGAATCAATTTCACCTTCACGCAATTGCCGATCAATTTCAGCAAAATCCCTCTCCATCGAACGGTTAAGTTGAGCTTCTGCTCGTTCTTGCCCGATCTCATAACGCCTAAGCCCGCGATCCGCTGATGCTTGTTGCGCTTGCTGAGTCAACTGCCTTTCGGCTAGCTCTTGCTGAGATCCAAATTCTGTTTGACGTTGTTCTAGCTCACTTTCAGCCAGCTCTTTTCTCTGGGCCAATTCACTGCGATTTAAATATTCTGCCTGTTGCTGAGAGCGCAATTGATTCTCAAATCGTTCACGCTCAGTTGGACCAAGGCGAGTTAATCCACGCGACAATACTCTATCGGCAACGTCTTGTTGCAGCATATGCCGACGTAAATCTAAGTCACGTGCAGATTGTGTTTGTTGCGCTTGCTGATCAATCCTGCGAAGTTCAGTATCTGTTTCTTGACCTCGAAAATCCGTACCCTCAGTAATTCCTTGCGTAATTAAATCTTGCTGCATTTGCTGCATATCAGACGCAATGCCCTGGCGCCCTCTTACAACTTGACCTTCAAACTCTCCTAACACATCAGCAGTATCACCACCCTGACGCAATAGGCCCAATCGACTTAACCTTTCGGTTAAATCTGCTCGCTGCCTTGACGCATCTTCATCTAATTGAGCATAACGCTCTGTAGCCATTGCATCGAGCTCAGTGCCTCCGAGTCTCGAAGTTATTGCATCTTGAATACTTTGACGTAAAGGATCTGTAGCCGAAAAATCAGCTTGATACATTGGCAATCCTCGTACATTTTCGTACGCTGATTGGCCAGCACGTTCAGCTTCGCGAATAGTTTCTCCTACAGCAGCTTCTTGTTGTTCTCGAATAGCATCTTGACGTGCAAATTGTTCTCTTGATAATTGCTCTTCTTGCTGCTGCCTGGCACTAAGAGACTCCATTAATGTATCAAAACGCTGCTGTTCTGCAGATTGCTTATCAATCATAGCCTGAGTAAATACATCACCAAATTCAGACTGCACTGCTTGACCTACTTGACCTCGAATATCCGCTTGAGTTAGCTGATTTTGCATTATTTGACTTATTGCATCCTCAGTAACTCTGCCTTGCTGCGATTGCGCTAAAAGTTCTTGTAGTTGCGAAGACCCTAATTGCTCACGTCCAAGCAATTGGCCCAACATCGCTTGAGTTTGAGTTTGAGATTCTCCCGTAGGTTGATTTAGCCGATCAGAAAGTTGTTTAATTAAATTTTGCTGCTCTGATAACTGTGTCCGCAACGCACTATCGTCATACCCTCCAGACTCAATTCGCGCCGTTTCTGCTTGGTCTGCCGCTACTCCTTCTGCTACAGCAGCATCAAACCTTTGCTGCTCTTGCCCCATTGGCCTATCAGGAGCAGATGGATCGTAAGTATTAGTAAAATTACGGATTCTTTCTAATACATTACGCGAAAATGGGTCTGCAGCAGCATGCGCTTGCAAATCACTGTAAGCCAATGAAGGAGCGCCTTCAAGACTAGAAAAGGTTGCTGTAGGATCACCTGCATTCGGGTCACGTTTTATGGCATCAATAAATGCTTGTGCCGTTGCACCTTCACTAAGATTTGATCCGCCTAATCTCGACGCCATCATCGGAGTCAACTGACTTTGCACAGCCCTTGAAAAATCTGTGCCTGCACCTAAAAGATTTTGCAAGCTAACATTACGGGAATGCAAAGGATTATTAGTAGTATTTGCGCCTAATAAATCGGTTAAATCAATGTCAGCCGAAAGTTTAGACATATCTAATTGCTGTCCAGGCAACATTTGCCTGTGGCCCTGTAACTGACCCGCAAACCTTTTTGCCACTTCTTGAGGATCCAATCCAGCAATATTAGGCGCACCAGCAGAAAATAAATCCGCAAATTCAAACCCTGCTTGCGCAGTATCGGCCCCCATACCTCCTACAACATTTTTCCATTGTTGGTCATCAAAAGTTTTGCCAAAGCGTTTTTGCATCATAGCTTTTTGAAAAATTGGATCGTTCGCTCCGACAGTAGTTCTAAATGGATTTTTAGCCATTACTCAACTCCTAACTGATGCTTAGTCCGCTTACCTATAGGTTTAAACATTAACAATGATCTTCGTAAAGCCATAGGTTCGTCTTTATTGTTAGCCGTGTATTTTAATTGTGTAACAGGATCATATCCCCACATATCAGTATCTAACACATAAGCAGTAGTAGATCCACGAATTGATGACGATTTAATTATAAACTCTGTCTCAATGGCATCACTTGGATCACCTACTCCTAAACCATCAGTACGCGACACAATAGAAGGGCCACGTTGCTGCACATTTATTTCATAGTCAGTTTCTGCCGCTTCAAATTCGTGCCGCGCATATAACCAACGTACTACCTCCGCGAGTGAAATCGGAGGCGTTGCAGCCAATGTAACAAAACTTTTAATAGCAGTAGTATTGTCATTAGTGCCAGAGTCATGCACGTACAACAAACCATCTCCAGACCCGCCAAAATGAGGCGCATCCTCAAAATATGAAGCGCAAATCCGTGTAAAGTCTTCAAATACCCCAACCCATTGTTGTCTTTTATAATTCCATACAATATACTTATTCATTAAAACTTGATTAGTGCCATACGGCAATGCAAATATAACTTGATTCTTCGCTCTATTTTCTACCGCAAAACTATACGGTAATCTATCTTGAACTATATTATCCCAGAATTGACTGCCATCAAAATTACCTGAAATCTTCACTGGAGGATTTGAACCGTCCCAAATATATATGCCATCTCTCCGCACAAATACCTGATTACCGTACTCATCCATTACTACTGAACGCCTGGCAACAGTTCCACGATCCGCTCTACGTTGAATCGAATATGGAGTAGACGAGTTTCCAGTAGGAAATAAGCCATAAATCGCATCGTCGTTATGTAATGCGAAAAAGCTCTTTACAGGCCCAGCGCCTGTAATAGCACCGTCAGTTTGAAAATAATCATTTGCTCCATACGATTCTATATCAGTACTCGACGAATAATGCGCTCTACGTTCACCTTGATTTGTATTTATTAACCATGCTCTATTGTCCCACCACGCTACGGCGGAAGCTCTTGTTACACTACTACTGCCCATTCCCAACGCTGCAAGATTCCCCCCAGCAGCAGTCCATTTCTTAACAGTATCCACCCCATTAGTTGCAATTAATGTCCCTGCCGCATTAGCTGTTATAAAAGTATTGTCATTTGCGGCTGTTATAGTCTGACTGCCAGATCTATCTGTCCAAGTACCGCTAGCATCTTCAAAAAATTTATCGCCTGCAAATACAAATACAGCTGAAGACGATGTACTAAATCTTTGTTTGCCACATCCAGTAATAGAAGGTGTGCTAGACAATGCAGAAGATATATATTTAGTATACCCTTTACGGGTCTTTATGCTCCCTGCATCATCTAGCTCCACATTCTTCATCTCTGAAAGTACGTCAGGAGCCAAATCAACTGCAGGTACACTATAATCTACAGTTTTCCAAGGTCCAAACGTAATTGCATCAGCTTCAATAGCCATTAGGTCAATGATCCTTCCCTAACGTCAAACACAAACTGATCAACCGCGGATTGATTTAAGTATCCCTTTTTACCCATTTTACTTACACTATCGCCATTAATTTGAGTCTGTATACCGTATCCAATTCTCAAGTTTCGTTGCATCAATTCAAATTCAGTGCCTGCGCCATCAAGATCACCCTTTTCAGAATAAAACATAGCACTTAAACCAAACAACAAACAATTCTGAAACCATCTTGGGCAATACTTTTGCATATCAGTGCTGTCGTAACTTGTACTCATTTCAGGAAATGCTTGATTATACCAGTAATTAACAGTCTGCACACTATCTGGAACAGGATATGCTAATACCGTTACTGTTCCAGTACTAGTATTCATCCCTGAAATTATTAAGTCTGTAACCGTACCTGTTTCACTGTAATCAGGATCAGTGTCTTCCAGCCAATCCAGAGGCCTAAAATTTACTTTGCTATTATTAGTATAATTTTTAGCTAAAATAGGAGTCTCAAAATCACTCGCTAAATCATAATCTTGATCAGTGGCTGAAGTCGTAATTGTGCCTTTTTTGCGTCTAAAGTACCAATTAGGCGATTCGCCTACTAGCATCGCTGATACTATATCAACGTATTTATACGCATTATTTGTAAACGTAGATGAAGATGCTGTTAAGCCGCATCTCCTCAACGATATAGTCATTAACTCAGAAAGAGTCATATTACATATGCGCTATACGAGCAAGCGCCTCCGCGTCTTGTAGTTCACTGTCAAAATCCATAGAACCTGTACTTATATGATTGCCCATACGCCAATTTTCAATCCAAATAGTAACAGCTTCTGGGCCTTTTTCTATTACACCTTCAGGAGGAAATGGAACAAATCCCTCATACTCTTGTTCTATATACGCATCAGATTCAGTTTCGTCCGCTTGAGCTATATTACGAATACGTAATGTAGTAGTATTGGAATCTCTAACAGCCTCACCATTTGAACGCATATATTCGCGCGCTTGCTGATTAACATCTCCAGACTTCTTCTTCCTCACCGGAGGATTCCCTAAAGCTCGATTAATAAGAGCTTTAGTAGATTCATCGGCGTTAAGGATAACTTTTACCAATTCTTCGCCCGCAGACAAAGGCTTAGCCGGAGCCCGTCGAACATCTTCCACAGGCTTATCCTCATTAAGCTTGGACAAATCGCTCCTTAGCGTCGTACTTTCAGACATTACTTTTTCCTCGATGTTTTGCGTTGCGGCTTCGCCTTAGCCAATTTTTGGCCGGTCTTAGCCGCGTAACGCTTGGCTGCTTGTTTGCCAGCCTTAGAGTATGAAAAATGCTTTCCGCCAACTTTTGGCATAGCAATTCTCCTTATAAATAAGGTGAGGACACCGCCTCGATGCCCCCACCCTAGTGATACTACGCTACCAAACCTTGGAGAACTACACCCACATGTCCCGTATTATCAGGAGCATATGCAGCATAACCAACCAGTGGCTCAGTCTCAGCATCTTTAGCATGTACCGCACCTGCAACACCATCAGAGAGCGTAAGATTTTGAGCAATAGCAATAGTGCCGTCAGCTAAAATCGTAGCGACTCCAGCAGTTTGAAACCAACCGTAATAATTAGTAGTAAACGCAATAGGTGTGACACCCGCAACTACATAATCAGTACCCGCAGTAGCACCTACAACATTATTCCACAAATTACCAACGATTGCAATATCAGAATCAGTAGTTATCGTAACCTTGATCTCATCGAACAGTACAATATCTACCTTGCCGCTAGTCGTAGCACCAGTAGCACTATTAGACTTAATGCGATACTGAATACCCTCACCATCATCATCAGTGATCTGCAAATAACCACCCTGGTACTGATTAAGGGTTACACTAGCAAGCGTGATCTGAAGTTGCGTAGAACCTGCGGCAGGACTGTAATCGCCTGCAGCTGCAATTACAATACCATCACTTTCTACAAGAGCAGTTGCCGAAAGATCCTGCGAAACAAGCAAACCAGCAGCAATACCTGCCGCGGTATACCCGTAACGGAAAACCCGCCCGTCAGCTAACTCTAGCTTTTCTCCAATAGCATATTTTGCAGTAGAAGACTCGGTGTAAATACCTTGACCGGCTTTACTTCCGATACCTTCTCCGCCAACACGATTATTAGAGAAGTTATGATTAAGATACGACATTATTTTTTCCTTTCCCTATGAGCAGGGCTAAACCTCCATTGGCTTGGAGGCAGGATTATCTACTAGGTAAACGTAGTAGCAACCCCCAAACGACGGGGATTATTGATAACGAGTTGACATCCAAGTACAACAAACGCAACCTTCGCGAACTGATTCACAGGCTCCTTAAATGGAGTCTTTGCGAAGTTCTTGTTTGCCTGGATTTTCATCTTGATGTAATTGTCATTCAGCATATACAAATGCTGCGAAGCGCAATCACGATCATAACGGACAGTAGCGCCACGGAAATTCGGCATACCCGCATCAGCTGATCCGCGCGTGCCTGCTTCTAGCCGCGCATAACCTGTCGATTCAAAAATCTCTTGAAGATCGCCAAAAATGGTTAGCGTGGTAAAAATATCCGTAGGCGTTTCATTGCCTTCCGAACAATCGTTCCAAAGCGACGACATACCAGTGAGGCCAGCATAAAAGTCACCAGACTTCGAGTCTACATCAGTAGAAGAAGTATTGGCCTTATTACGCCACCAGGTATTGGTCGCACGATTGATGCCTCCAACAGTACCCGAAGTGGCAGTATCAGCAACAAGATCCTGGAGACCCAGAATCGACTTGCCAGACTGCGCACTGTAGAGCGCCGCATTGATAGCATCCCGAGCAGACATCATAGACTGCTTAGTTTTAGCTTCGAGCAATCGCATAGCACTGTCGCTTTTACGATTCTCATCTTCTTCGGTCATAGAAATCGTAATAGGAACAGCATAGTAACGCCACGGGAAGAAAGCCGCAGTGATACCATCAACAGCATCGGTACCGACAGTGTCATACCCGTCGAACCAAGTACCGCTATTTTTGCCGTACATTACGTCCTCTTGAATCTCTTTGCCGCCGGCCTCTACTTCTGCTTTCGAGTTAAACATACGCAACGTTGGATACGCGTCAAAAATCGTATCAGTCAGCCGCTTACGCTTAGAACGCATAGTTAGAGTCCAAGCAGCATCCCAAGTCTCAGTACTACTTGTAGCCGCCATTATTCAAATCCTATGTTCTTTAGTCCATCAAGAACTTGACTAGTATCAAGTCTGCCTGATGAATTATTATTATTGGAAGGGACAGAACGCGGGCCAGGCCCAGTCCTATTGGGCTTAGTCGAATTCTGTGACGCAGGAGATTGAAGACCCCCATTATACGCTAATGCTTTTTCATAAGCTTGCAATACCGTATAAGGTCTATCTGTCTCTGGATTGGTTTTTCCGCGAAAATATGCAATGTCATCCTGCATTTTCCAGATTGCATCACCGTGAGTAGCGGTAGCTTCGTCAATCTCCGCCTGAATTTGAGATTGTGCTTGCTGCTGTTGTTGCTGCTGACCCTGTTGGTAAGTCTGTAATATCTGACCTACACCATTTTCCACCGTACCTAAACGTTCTAAATACGGTTTAACTATGGCCTGAGCAATAGATTCTACAGCAATGGCAGCATCGTAACCTTCAGACTCAGCCGTGATACCCAGTGACGGTAAGATTGAACCATTCTCCATAGATTGTGGTTGATCTTCTTGGCCCTGGGCACCTTCAATTATACGAAGATAACGCTCCTCGGCTTCGCGCATACGCTTTTCTTGGTTGCGCATATCCATGTTAGTACGATTTAAAATCGACTGTTGCTGACGCGCAACTTTCTGAAGAGGTTGATATTCAGATGGTACTTCATTAATATCTCCAGATAACCAATCAAACTGCACTGGATCAAACTCTTCTTGCGCCTCAGTGAATTGGGCGTCATTAGCTTCTGGGTCAGCTGCCTGAATTCCAACGTCTGGTCCGACGGGCTCGTCTAATCCTGCTCCAAAGACTCCTTCGCTGACCTCTTCGCTGGATTCAACCGGCTGTGTAGCTTCTGACATATGTCATACTCCTTACAATTATATAAATTCGGGAACTGAAGTTATAGGGTTAATAATACTAAAGCCAAGTCTGCAAGTTCCCGAGTTTTTGCAGAAGCTCTAGCCTCCCCAGTGTTAATATCCGTAACTATAATTGAGCGTGCCCATCCTTTTTCTTCCGTCACCTCGAATTTAACCTCGGCCAATACCATCGAGAGCCTCCTTTTCTAGACGTTTAATATCTTCTGGACCATTAATCCATCCGCCAAGCTGATTAGATTCTTTCTTTTGAGGAACGATTTCTTTTCCTCTACCTTGGTACCCTGGAGGACGTTCATGTTGGCGCGATCCTTTTACAGGGTCTGCAGCTTCAATTACGTCAAATTGTTTTAGCAATCGCTTCTTATGTGCGTAATCTTCTACAACACAACCAAATCCTGGATGGTATTTCCCATACATTGAAGCAGCGTTAGGATTAAATGCGGCAGGCCCAGTAATTCTGCCATAATGAATACTCATAGACTTTCCACAACATTGCGGAGCCCCAGTAATAATGTCACATTTTTCTACTCCGCACTTAGCGCAAAAATAATCATGATTTATAGCCATTTATGCGCCTTGTCCCGTTAGTGTTGCTACATCTGCAGTAGCGGCGTCAGCTGTCTCTTGAGCGTTCTGCCTTACTTCACTTATAATACCACCTTGACCGCCTTCTACTAAACGTCCGTCTACGCTTGGCTGTGATCCGCCCCCTTGAGGCTGTGCTACTAGTTGTTGATGCATTTCAACGTGCTGCATGGCAACCTGCATTACTAGCTGTTGTAACTGGGGAGGTACTTGAGCAAATTCAGGCCGTTGTGACAATGCTTGTGGGTTCTCTGCTTGAATATGCGCAAAGTGATCCATTCCTTCAGTAACTGGAGGCATTTGGCCTTGCATCAATAATCCAATTTCCATTTCTATAAGCGCAAGTGCGTCACCTCCGGCCATACCTCTTAATAGTTTTTCTGGGGTAGCCCTCCTAAACCCGCGCATTAACATCTTAGTAACTTCTATTTGATCTACTAAAGGATTAGCCATTAACCTATCATACAATAAAATAGTATTTTGCTGTTCAATCTCTTCAATCATCGGCTGCATTGATTGTGCGTCAACTCTTAGAGCAAAATCAAAATTAAACGCCTCTGTAGTTAATACACTATATTCTGCTTCAGCGTCTTCGTCTGCAATATTAATAATAAAATTATGAGGAGTATACCTAAAGTCACGCCACGCCTTAAAATTATTAGCAGTTATGTCTTCATATACTTCCGCAACAGCTTGTTGCATCCATTCTCTATTAAGAGATGACTGACCCGCGAGAAGCGCAGATTCCGTAGCAGTCTTTCTACTTGCGCCTTGTTGTGCTAAGTCTCCAACGTGCAATGACTGCTCTTCGTAACTACGCGCATCTGATTCCAATCCTAATTGATCTGTTGGAACATTACCCCAATTAGCTTCTTGAATACTCTGCAAAGATTTAACTGCTACAATATCACCATCTTCAGCATTTTTGAGCTTCTTTTCTAGCTGAGAGTTTGATCCAAGTTCAGACTCTTCCGCAAAAATTACACGCGCAAAACGCTTTAGAACGTCCGCACGCCGAGACACAGACTCAATAATCAAAGCCTGTAAATCCTCAATGTACTCCATCGGCGGTATGGGGTAAAACGAATCATTAAGGTCGAATCGTAACGGAACGTATTGAGTACCATTCTTGAGCAATGATCCTGGAAGAGGCGTAGAGCCTACAATATATTCGCCAGAAACTTCAGGAACAGCATTTCCAAATGGATGCTCTACATCCTCAATCGGATCTTCTAAATGATCCAAGAACGTATGCAACCGCCCATCAATACGGTTATGGACTTCATAAATTTTAATTGTTTTCTTATCGCCTTTAATTCGATTAACAATTTCATCTTCTTCGTCATATAAATCTGCGCCCAGGCGTCCATACTCTGTCCCAGACTGCAAATCCTCAATTGAATCTAAACCTTCAGGCAACGTATAACGCGGATCATCACGCACAAATTTAAACGGCACTTCAATTTCTTCAATTATATAATACGCATACCCAATACTCTGAGGAGGGCAATCAGGATCAGGAAATATCCGAAACGGATCTTTACGCATGTAACACGTAAATCCCTCGCGCATAACGTCATTGCTTGTATAAGGAGGAAATGAATCCGTACCTATAGGATTCCATCCAAACTTACCCCAACCTACTCCGCAAAAAGCCGCGTCAAAAATTTGCTGATGAACTTCGACTTTTGCATTCATCAACTTTAAAGCACTATTTGCAGCCTTTTCCATTATCCGCGATGTTTCGTTCCAGTCAATTCCAAGCCTTTCATATAACGGTTCCGCCATTACATTAATATGCGGATAGTTAAAGGCCAAAGAAGCTAACATCTGACGCATGATCGGATACATCCGCGACAGACGAATAGTCTTTTCTTCGTCAAGTCCTGGAAGGTCTAGCTTCAATGCGTAGGCATCGAGCAATCTTTGCCACGTTTTGTGACGCTCGTCCATTGCATCTTTGGCTGTCTCTATCTGACTATGCCAAAAAGTTTTATCAGCAGCATCCATAAGTTCAATTCATTGTAACGTGATAACGACCAACACTCCGTCCATCATCATCAAGGTCGTCAAGGATTTCTTTGCCATTTCCATATAGCTCATCAGCAGTTTTTGCCATTGGACGATAAAAGTGTATCATACCATAGCGCCATTCATCAGCTGCGTGATCTTCAGCATCTGTATTTAAATCTTCTATATTCTTTTCGTCTCGAGGCAACGCTGGAACTGTACGAACGAAGTGATCATTCCAACCGTCAAATACTTTAAAACTTCCGTGCACTAATGCATCTTTACACGCACGCCAACCGTTAATACGATCATTATTCGCACGAGTCAAATGCAATCCTTCTTCTTGAAATACATCTGCAGGACTTTTAGTGTATCTTTCGTGTAATCGCCGTTTAGTCCACATAGATGGATCAGCATAAATCAATGTCGGGGGTCTTCCGCCTGTAAAAGGGCACGATTCAATTCGCCGTCTGATCTCTCTTGCGTGTTCTGATCCTGTTCTTTCCCCTTGATAGTATTCCAATATACGCCATACAATACCATCATAATCGATAGCGTATAACCCAAAAGATGTAGGAGCAACTTCACCATAGTCCATTGCGCCGTATAACGGCCAGTCAACAGGTATCTCAAACGAAGGTTTAACAAGTTCATTATGCTGCCACATTGAAAAATATTGTCCGGGATAAATATCCCAGTCTCCGTCTAAATACGCTCTTCGTAAATGTTCATCTTTTATTGCTTTAAGAATCTTTATGTAAGCTGGATCCGCATCCATTAGCGCAGGATTGTCATAAACCTTTGCTGGTATATATGTGTAATCTTCAGCTTCTTCGACTTCATTTTCATATATCTTATCTACCCAAAGACGCTTCACCCATAAATGCCCTACACCTCCAGGGTTTCCGGTAGCCCACATAACAGGCTTTACTCCAGCTTTGGATGTTCGATTTGAAGTACTCAACATCTGCCACTGAAATTCCGTAAACTGTGTCACCTCTTCTACAAATATATAATCGAACTCTTGGCCTTGATACTGAAATACATCATCTTCATGTTCTGAATGCCCAAACATTAGTTGTGAATGATTAGGCAAATATAATACATTCTCGCTTTTATTATACCAGTTCCTCATATCAGGAAACTGACGAAACAATGGCCTCACATGATTACCGTCAAGCTGTTTAAATGTTCTCCGAATTATCAGCCCCGTTGTCCCCGGATGTTCCAGCAGCATCGTCAGCATTATCAATCTGCCGCCGTGACTCTTCCCTCCACCTCTCGCTCCTCCGTAGAAAGGATGCCGCGTACCCGCTTTCACCGCCTCGAGAAGTTGGAACTGCTTCGGTTGAAGCTTGAAATCGAACTGCAGGTTTTCTGTTTGTATTTTTGTTCTGGCCATGAGCTGACTTTACATTCCTTATATCTTCGTATTGAGGCATTAAGAGTTCTGCAATATCTCGCTCTTCAATACCTAAACGGCGATCTTCGTTTACAATGTTTTTACATACTTCAATACAATCAATTGGATCTACATTAAGTGACTCAAGATAGATTTTCATTTGAGGCGTAAACCAAACATCTATTGTAGAATCCGAAAGCACCCAGTCTGTTTTATAATCATTATATAGATCACGCATCTCTAAATACGAAAAATCTTTAATTTCTGCTATCGTATGTAATGTCCACTCATTTTTTAATATTCCCTCATGCACGCGGTGCATCCAATCAAGATCGCGCCACTTATAAAGCATTTCAATGGTTTCATTTAACTGCCCTACAAGAAGCGTTACGCAAAGTCTAACGTATCGCGACTCTAATTCTGCCTCTTCAGCATCTTCAACAGAGGAGAACGACATATGATTCCACGTAGAGATATCTAACTGCAACGCAGACTCATTAAGTGAGTTATTAGGTAATCCCCACGCCATCTTCTATGACCTCCATCGCTTTATCTATTGTAGACTCATTCGCGGCTTCGTACTTATCAATATTAACGACAATCTGAGGCCCAGTGGCCATAGACTCACCATTCTCTTCTACTGCAATCAATCGAGTCTCTTCGCGAGCTTGGGCTAAACATTTAAGCATTATGTCATGGTTCTGTTCATGCTCTGCTGCTTGATAGTTTTCCTCTAGACGTCTTAGCCTATTTGAATACGATGCGATAGGTATATGAGCAATAAGCATTGACCGCTTAGTCTGCTCTTTGTCTATCATAGCCTGAACACGCGGCTTAACTATTTCACGCTTTACAGATGCCGCAGAAGTGTTTAGGGCTTTGGCTATCTCTGATGCAGTCTTTCCCTCATACACCAGCATTGTCACTAACGCTGATGCGTCAAGCATTCTGTCGTTTACTAACTCCGCAGTAGGGGCAGAGTTCTTATTATATTTACCGAGGTCGCGCATTTAATCTAAAATTTCATGCCCGGATAAAGAGATGACTCGTGTCCTGTGTATGGTTGGTGCCTAGCCCTAGCCTTTTTTCTTTGCGCCTCATCGATGTCTCCCTGAGAAACATTCCCTACAGGAGTCATCATATTCGGCCCGCCTCTAGAGTCCGCAAGAGAAGACATATCATTAAGCATCCCAAACTGTTGCGATTCTCCGAGTAACTGCTGAAGGAGCTGCATCATTTGTGCTTTTGTTTCAGGGTCGCCCGCTTCTTCTGCATCTTGCGCGACGGCTATAATCATTTCAGCATCTTCGGGCATCATACCTGAGATATCTATCTGCATCGGACCTTGCGGGCCATTGATCGTCATGATATTCGACGCTGCATCTTCCTGTCCCATTACATTTAGGGAATCAGCCATTCCTGGCATTATTTATCTCCACGTTGATTAACGTCATAAGCTATAGAAGCAGTTATACCCCCGAGCGGGAACGCTGCTTCGGCGAGGACGTATGAAGCTCCGGCTGTTTTTCTAGGAGTACGTAGCTTACCTTTAATAAGGTCTGCTAATTCTTTTTCTGCTTTTTCTTTAAACTCAATTGCATCAGTTATACGTTTACGAGACCTTTGTACTTGAGTCCCAGCGCCTGCATATGTCACAGGACCAGAAAATTTAATAGGCCCAGTTTTTACATTTCCTTGCTCATCAAGAACTTCTCGGAATATTGCAGATATCGGACCTTCATTTTTTTCTATGAAGTCTAAAGCTGCACTTTTTAATTGGTCTACCTCAATAGACGCAAATTCTACATCCCGCTGCAACTCAAGAGTCTTTTCTTCTAATGCCTTACCAGTGTATGGCTTATCCCCTACTTCTCTAGGAGCACGCTCAGGCTCAAACGTTGCATACCTAGAACGGATCTGCTGAGGCTCGAACACTGCATAAATATCAGTTATCGGACCACCGTCTGTGGTGTTCTTCATTATAACACCGTCGTGACCTTTATCCTTCGCTGTCTGGATTAGATCGTGGTACGACACCTCGCGGTATGATTCACCTTTAAAGTCATGCACTAAAGGATTAGTCATGCGCAACTTGACGGGCATTATGTTTTGATATTGAGAATCAATCTGAAGCTTTGTATTATCTATCTCTTTTTCCAATGCTTTTACTTCAGGATCATTATCTATAGCGCGATGCATAATTGCGTCATGTTTTGCATGTGCATCATAATCAAAAGCTGGAATATGGGAAGGTCCATATCCGCCAAAACTATCCATTATTTTTTGACGTTGCGATGCCAGTTGCTGGTCAACTTGCTGTAGTTTATCTAAGAGCGGCTGCAACTGTGCGCTTAATTCTTCCTTAGTCACACGTCCAAGCTCTGCAGCATCAGCATACTGCGCATAAGAATTAGCAGTATCTGCATCTCTACTAAAGAAATATGCTTTCCTAGCACTGGGCGCATCTGTAGTCTTACCTAATAGTCCCGGATCGAAGTCTGTTATATCACCTGCAGTCCCATGAAATGCATCAATGTTAAAGCCTTGATTAACTGCTCGGTCTATACGGGCCAACTCTTGAGGCGGCAGATTTGATAATGATTCAAGTAAAGGACGTTCCCCAAGAATAGAAGAATAATCATCTACATCAGAAATATCAATAGCGTCCTTACGTTGCATTACTTCTTCTGTTAGTTTAGCCACATGAGCTGATTCTTCAGGTGTACGCTGATTCCACGGGATTTCGGCATCTATACGATCTATCTCCATGCGAAGATCCTGTATCTCATCAATGCGACGTAGTTGATCTATGCGCTTTGCGTAAGTAGTAGTTTTACTTAATTCTCCAGGCACCTCTCCTCGTGCGACGGCTTGCTCATACAGTTGCTGCGATAACTGACCTTTCCGAGTAGGCTGCACATCACGCACAAGCGCATCAGTCACTTCTACATCCTTACGTCCCAAGCGTTTCGCGATACTACTTAGAGCTTTACCTCCACCTAACATTTCGAGTGCTGACATTTGTTCAGCCGTCCCGAGCGGATCCTGCACTGCTTCGATACCTGCTTGGCCTAATGACTGAGCAGTCCCAACCGGATCCGCGATTGCTTCTTCGGCCATACCTCGCAACTGTTCTACTTCAGGCTCTCTTATCTGCAACAATGCGCCTATGTTCTGCGCTGGGTTAGCAGCGAACCATCGGGGTATGAGTTCCGCAAATCGTCCTAGATCGTCTTCTGCTTGGAGACTACTCTCGAGACGCTGTCCCATACCCTGCAACCCCGAGCCGAATTGTGCGACCACATCGGGAGCATCACTAGGATAATTATAGGGATCCATACGTAACCTAGGGTCGGATTTCTCTACACCTAGCCTATTGATGAGATCCATTATAGATTCGCGTTGTGCCATCGTTTATCGCAGCCTTAAATTCGCCAACCGAAATTATTCACTTTTTGAATTTTTTCAAAATTATAGCGTGACCAAGTCAAAATCATCATAATTTTAATGTGGATGTGCCCCCCGGCCCTGGGGAGTTTGGCGCATCGAACAACTGGTTGCCTAACCGAACAAATGCCTGGCATACCGAACATCCGTTGGCCGACCCTATCATTTGCCGCACATACCAACCAACCGTATAAAGTACCAATCAACCGTTCAGTATACCAACCAACCGTTCGACAAGCCATACACTTCACTGTGCCATACATATGTTCAGTATACCAAACAACTGCATGCACTATCAAACAAAGATTCTGTCAGGTATACAAACGTAGCGCATAATTAACTAAAGTTTACCCCTATATAATAAAGTATAGCGGACCATCCGTCAACCTGAACAAAAGTGCACTATTCTTGCCGCAGCGTACCCCTCAGAAATCTGACAATACCGCAGAATACTGTAAGTCTAATATAATCATATACTTAGGTGTTTTTTACCCTCAGAAATCTGAGGTATGGCATACATAGAGTAGTGCACATATATACACTAATAAAAAAAGTATGTATATAAAGGTGCATAAGTGTATGTAAATAAAAGACTTAAGAGAAAAGTATAAATAAATATCAATATTGTGTATGCCTGGCACTGTATTAGCTTGGTAAGGGGTAGGAGAAAGAAACTCTAAAACAAGGACTAAACAAGCTAAGCACAATACAGGGTAGCGACCTTAAAAATTAAATAAGTGATAAGTATGGGATGCGATGGAGTCTTAACAGGACTGAATACCTATACAACAGCGATAAATATAAGGTCTACTTAAACAATCCGTTTAGGTACTTTATACGCCACAATAGATTTATCAACTGCCTACTCAATAACGAAAGTGGTTTTTGTTATGGCACGCAGTAAATTCGAAGACCTTGCAATAGTAGTTGAGCACAACGATTTTACCGTACGTCAACACGTATCGACTAAGGGGGGTGAAGAAATTACCACCCCTAGCGGTAGAGTTATTGAGTATCCTATCGCCAGAATTTCACGTGACAATGAGAACAACGTGAATGTGACTGAATTGATTGAAGCTCTAGATGATGCATTTCGTAGTCATTGGGATAATACTCTAGACGCTCCAGATCATATCTCTTTCCCTTCATTGGCCTATAGAATTTGCATAGGTTTAAACCACGCGCACAGTCTGGAACACGATGGACGTTGGCCGTCTGGCGTACCCTCGTACAGATTTGAAACTTTCAAGAAAGACCTAATTTCTGCAATTGCTGCTGCCGAAGATGCAGCGTCAGATGCAGAGATTAACCGTCTAAAATCTGACTACCCAGATTATTTTGCGCGCTGGAAGGAAGAAACAGCAGCCGCACAAGCTGCAATGGCTGCCTTATAGGATACTCTTATAAGTGTGAAGGATAGGGCAAATTGTCCTATCTTTCACATTTATTTTACTTTGCAAGGTTTTTCACATGACCACAGAAATTAAAACATCACAAGACTATGCACACATTGATACACTTACAGAATACGAACTGTGGCGTCAATTGCAAACTTTCAATAATTGGCGTAACGCACATAGAGACGTAAAAGTAGCCGATGCCACGCCACAACAATGTGAGTATCTTAGGTATGGATTAAAAGTAAAATCTAAACTTAAGAGTGTCTTGAGAGAACAAGACATATATATAAAATTGTAGACAATAAAATCCCTGGCTTCGGTCAGGGGTTTTTTGTGTGTATGCCAGGATCATCCATTTATATATCATCCGTATACGGTAAGTTTGAATTTTGAGTTTGCCTAAAATGAATTTTTCTACTTTTAAACAAAGGTTTAATAGTTTAAACTTAGTTAAGTCTATGTAAATAAAGGACTTAGCAAACTTTGAAACTTTGAAACAATTAAACAAGGGGCTCGATCTTCACACAAGAGTATATATAAATATATATAAAAATATATGTATATTATATAAAAGAATAGTTAGTTTTCTCTTCGTCTTTTGCTCTTAAATTAGGGCACTGTTTAATTGTTTAATTGTTTCAAAGTTTCATAAACCCAATAAAAACAATGACTTAAATTGGGGTAAACTGTTAAACCATAAGTTTAATAGTTATGTAAGTTCAATAAAAACAAGGACTTAAGATAATTATAGACCTTCCTCAGATTTTTGAGACTTGCGTAAGTCTAATAAAAACAATGACTTAGGTATAATTGTCTCAGAAATCTGAGGTTTTTTTGTGTTATGTAAAGTGCATAAGTCCAATAAAAACAACAACTTATGACTTGGCACGATTTTTGCAAGGTATTAGTGTTAGATTGTATCTATACCTCATACGGGAGCCAACCCATGATACTGCAAGACACGCTCAAAAGTACTCTTCAACAGAGACTTTTAGATATTGCTACTGAAATTGATGCTTTGAAGGAAGAATCTAAAAGCATCAAGCAAGAATTAGTATCGAGAACTACGCCATACTTTAAAGTTGGCCAAATACTCCAACGTATGAATGAATTTGGAGTAAAGAAAAATATAAGAGTTCTCGATGCAATTCCTGCTTCTGAAGGATGGCGTTACCGCTGTGAACAAGCAGGGGAATTTCGTGACACCAAGATATTGTGCATTACTGAACCAATGCTTTTTGATCTTGGACTTAAGGATAAAGATTTCTACATCACAAGCCCAAAACACGAAGCCCACCGTAAACCTAAGCGACAGAAGAAAGGAGACCAAGACATTAAATCTGTCGAGATTACACCAGCAACACAAGACAAAATTAACGCGTTACTAAACTTATAGGAGCCAAACCTATGAATATTGTCGTATCTCCTGCATATGGCCGAGATTACAAAAGTAAGAAAGACGTAATCCAGGCATGGAACGAAGGTAAGGATTTCATTAATGAATCACAGCTTCATACTGGTGGCGGCACATACATCAGCAAAGATGATCTGCAGCCAGGAGAGAAAGTAGAGTTGCGTTACAATCGTATGACAAGACTTACTTTTTCTGAGGGGGCATAATGAATATCCCTACACATTTCATTCCCACGCACGAAGTTACAATTTCGCTGGACGATGTTGATTGGGATACTCTCAAAGAGATGACTAACTGTGGAGACTATCTCGACAATTCGCTATATGAGAATGCTTTAATCAATGGCATTCTGACTCAAATTTTAAATCAAAAGAAAGCACACGACGCGCATTTCAATACATGCCTTAAAACCTGGGAGAATGCACAGTGAAAGTAATGAAGATTTATATTAGTGGAGAGCTTGCTGATGGGCAGCGCTTTTCGATTACTCGCGACGAAGACCACCCAACACCAGTGGGCACAGCTGTACGAGAGGTTTCGAGCAAAACTGCAGGAACCATCAGTGCTATGCTCCATGAAATCGAAGCGTTTTGTGATAAGTATGATCTTGATTTATACAGCGAAGATCCAGACAATAAAGATTGGAGTGCCGAATGAGGAGTATAGGAGAGTTCTCTATAGCCCGCCATAAAGATGGAGTAGCATTTTCACGGCGTTCCATGCACAGTGGCGAAATGCACTGTCGTATATTCGAGGATTTGAATTTCATAGACTTTGCTGTAAGATTTCAAACATGGATTCAACGTGAAGGACTTATTCAAGATTTATTCCCAGGGCTTTCGGCAAGTGAGCGTGAGTTCATTCAAACGGGAATAACAGATTCTGAATGGGACGAAGTTTTTGCTATCAGCGATTCGCTCGACACAGAGCTATCCGAAGAGCCTGCCCATTAATTCGGTTACCGAATTTATCATGGATTATCCTTTTATGCTATACATTGAATCAACATTCTTTCCACCACTACGAGAGCAAGATATAGTTATAATGTCTCATTGGAAAGACTATACTTGCGAAACGACGCACAATACTAAAGAGAGCCATATATATAAAGTAAAGGGAGTTAAAAAACGTAACCTTAACCCAAAAGTTAAGTTAACCCGCACTGACCGCGTCCTGGCTCCCGCGCGTTAGTGCAGTAGAGGGTAGCATTCCCCCGCGTTTGCTACCCTCTACACTTTTTTAATAAGGCATAGAAATGAAAATATTAGTTGCATGTGAATCCAGTGGATTAGTTCGAGAAGCATTTAGAAATCTCGGGCATGATGCGTATAGTGTTGATTTAATTGACTCTGAAATCCCATCTGAATATCATATCATCAGTAATGCAATAGATCAAGTTACTGCTTCTTATGATTTATTAATTGCGTTTCCTCCTTGCACGCATTTAGCAGTATCTGGTGCTCGGTGGTTTGACGAAAAGGATTCATTTTCAGGCAACCGTGACAGTGACCAGGCTTATGCCGTAAAATTTTTTATGTCTTTTGCGAATGCTCCAATAAAACATATCTGCATAGAGAACCCAGTTAGTATTATGTCTTCTAAATGGAGAAAGCCCGACCAAATTATTCAGCCTTGGATGTTTGGTCATGGAGAAGTCAAAGCTACTTGTCTATGGCTTAAAAATTTGCCTGAATTAGTACCGACTAATATTGTAGAAGGAAGAGAAGAAAAAATACTTTCAATGGGTCCAAATACTGACAGAGCCAAAGAACGTAGTCGAACCTATCAAGGGATTGCCAACGCGATGGCATCTCAATGGAGTAATATAATGGATACAGAAGTAGATCCGAAGTATTTAGAAAATCGTGTTTTTGTTAATTTCAACAAAGAAATCCGTGAAGTAATAGGCGATTGGGAGTTAGATGAAGAGTTATACTATAAACTTCGTCCAACAGGTTCCAGTCCTGGCGGAGGGACAGTTAAAGTAACTGATGCAGAAATAGTTGATGTTGACGCATCTCTCATAATTCCGATTGAGTCTATGACTGATGAAGAGCTCGAGCAAGCTTTGAGTGACGCAGAAAACGAACGGCTTATTGTCAGTGACCGTAAACAAGCTCAAGCAACCAGACGCAAGAAAGCAGCCAAAGCTGTAATTCCTACTACCAAAGAATTTCAGGATAAGATGAATGCATTACTCAATCTTTAATGGGTTACACTTTGCCATAATTGTCGCAATAATTATGACGCTTGCTTATCTTATAAATAAGAAAGTAAAATAATGCAAACAGGCATAGATACCAAAAATAAAATCATCAAGCTCGATAACTATTCATTAAGTCTTTTTCGGGAATGCCCCAGGAAATACTTTAATCGCATTGATTCTGGCTTAATTCCAGAATCATCTTCTAAATCTTTAGCTCCTGAGCTATTATTTGGGATTGCAATTCATCGAGCGATGGATACACTTTTCAACGAGCAAGATTTAGAATTAGCTTGTGTTCGCTTCCTCGAAGCCTATCAGCCAGTTCCTGAGGATGTTAAACGTACGCCAGGCCGTGGCATTAGTATTATCGAAGATTATTGGGAACGGTGGTACCGAGAGAATGATCGTTACGATTTGAGTGTATCAGAAGTTAAGTTTGAAGTCAACATAGGGAAAGTACGTGGCCCTGATAATGCAGAATACGAAGTTTATTATGGCGGACTTATCGACAAAGTCCTAATGCGCAATGACCAAGTGTTTTTAATGGATCACAAAACTTCTAGTTGGGAAAGCACTTATCTCATTCCTGCATATGCTCAATCTCAACAATTCAAAGGGTATGTCTGGGCGGCAAGACAAATTAATCCTGCATTTGCTTCCTGCACACAGATCATTGTCGACGTATTACTTATCAAGCCTAAAAACAATGATTTCTTTCGCAGTGAAATTAATTGTAATGAAGACGATTTAGAAGAATGGCGCGAAGGTATACTTCAAACCATTCAGATGATGTTGATGTGCAAACACACAAACACCTGGCCACAGTTCGGAAAGGAGTCATGCACTAACTGGAATAGGCTGTGTCCGTATTTTGAATTATGCGACGCCAAGAAATCCTTGCGCCGTGGCATGCAATCCTCACTTTACACTACCGAATTTTGGGATACGAGTGATAGATAATGACACGCAAACATTACAAGATCATAGCAGAAGCATTCCGCGAATCAAAGCCTTCCACAGAAATAACTGACTGGATTACAGACAGTAATGACCAGCATGAATTGTGGGAAGAAATAGTAACAACTGTGGCGGAGGCGCTAAACAATAATAACGCAAACTTTAACTCGGACATGTTTTATAAAGCATGTGGAATGGGAGCCAAATAAATGCCTATAGAATTTGACGGTGCAGATACTGCAAGTCCTGGCCCAGTAAAGAGTTTACTTTACGGTGAGCCAGGTATGGGAAAGACCTTCAGCCTTAGATCGTTGCCTAAATCTGCTCTCCCTGCATTACTCATAGACTTAGATCGAGGGGCTACATCTGTATTAGGAGGCTTCGATAAAGGAGAACTCCTCGGCTTTATTCCAGACCGATTTGCAAAGGCAGGCAGAAAAGAAGCTCCTGCAGCATACGAACAAGTCAAAGACAGGCTTAACGAAATCCATAATGACGATGCAATAAAAACTGTTATAGTTGATTCATTCACAGAATTGTATCAAAATATAATGGATTACGTAATGCACAAGAACAACAAAGCGTTAGACAGCGCACCTACACAGCCAGACTATGGCATGGCGATGCGCTTCTGTATTAAATTTGTTGAAGCTCTAAGCGAACTCAACAAACACATCGTAGTGATTTGTCACGAAGCTAACCACACTAACGATGTGACTGGAATCACTAAAGTCACTCCTGCACTGACAGGACAGTTAGCTTCTAAGATTCCTGGCTACTTCGACAATGTGCTCCACGCCAAGGTGAAAGGCCGAGGCGAGAAGCGGGAGTATATCTGGGAAACAGTTCCTAACGGATTATATATCGCACGCACTCGCACACAAGGTTTAGATACAGAAATTCCACAAGACTTCAACTTGCTGATAAAGGACTAACCCATGAATTACGATGCGTGGAAACTGTCATACCCACCGTGGTGGGATGATCCAGTTGAGCTATGTGATGAATGCGAAGAAGACGTAGACGAATGCGCATGTGAGGACGAATAGGAAAATTAAGATGTCAAGTAAAGATGAATTTAATCTTTTGAAAAGTGGAGAGCTATCACGAGATTCCACTGATGCATTTTCGCTTGTTATTACGCAAGAAGAGATAGATTTATTGGTTTCTCTTTTGCACAATGACATTGACAGAAAACTCCGCCACAATACCGATCCCACTGTGGCACAGTCAATTTTTGCTAAGATTATTGACTTAGGATTGCGGTCTGAAGAAAGTGAGGATGATACAGACCAATAACTTCGGGTCACGAATTTAACCTAACTCTAACACGGAGAATTGAACATGACTGAAGCAACGCTAGACTTCGGAAGCTGGGAATCAGAGGAAAAGAATCTCAGCAATACTGTACCTGCTGGAACGTATGACCTACAGCTCGACAAGTGGGACTATCGTGAATCTAAAAACAAGGGTACTGCCGGAGTCAATTTTATATTTAAGATTGTCCAGAATGATGATACTACTCTAAATGGCCGCACGATTTTCCACTGGGCCGGTTGGGGTACATTTTTCTTTCGTTCATGCGTTATGGCTCTTTTCGAAGACCGCCTCAAAGAGTTGAACGGAATGGATCCAGACAGCGAAGAGTACGAATCGAGCAAATTGAAGTTGAATCTCGGGGACATCCAGAATGACGTGTCTGAAGATTTGGATGAAGCTATAGGTTCGATTGTTATTGCTGAGGTCGCTGTCAATTCCTGGACTAATGAAACCACTGGAGAGAAAGGCGAAAACAACAAAATCTCTAAGTTTCAGCAGCAAAGCTAAATAATCATAAGGGGGAGAGTCATCGGGAGGTCACGCAACACCCAAAGAATTGAATACAAGGAAAGCCCTTGCATAATTCTGCGTGTGCTGGCTCTCCCCCTTTTTATTTATAAGGATCAATAATGAGTTCAGTAACCGAAACAGTAAATCAAGAGCATATAATCATCCCCGACGATCGGCAACGCAGCATACGGCACGACGACGCTTTGGCAGAACTTATAGAATCTATTGCAGAAACAGGCCAGATTCAACCTATTGTTGTTGACAATGCAAATGTACTCATAGCTGGCGAGCGGCGTTTAACTGCTATACGCAAACTAGTTTCTGACGCGCGTCATAATGGCGATGTACTATGTCGACGTATTCAGCCTGAATCAGATTTCCACCGTCATGCAATCGAATTAGAAGAAAACATTAAGCGCGTTGATCTTACTCCAGCAGAACGTGATCTTGCAATAGCAGAATACACTCGACTCCGCCAAGCGCAAAAAGGTAAAGCTAAACAGCACGTCGGCGGTGGGCATTCCCAAGCAGATACAGCTAAAGAATTAGGCATAAGTGAAGCCACAGTTTCTGATGCAATGAAAAGTGCTACAATCCTTGAACATCACCAGAAAACAAATCCCGCACTCGCGCAACAAATCATAGATGAAGGATGGACAAGAAATGCAATCGTCAACAAGTTCAAACAAGATCGCATCAGACAAATCCGAGCAGAAATTGGCAAACGAGCATCAGAAAAACTCTCAGGAAAACTTGATGACATCGTACATTGTAGCAACGCCCTTGAATTTCTTGATGGGATTAATAATAAAAGCGTGGATTTATTCCTTACTGACATCCCTTTTGGCATGGATGTGTTTAAAAGCGCTGATTTACGTAACTCATCTTTAGGAGAGCAATGGGAAGATGATCCTGCGGCAGTGAAAGAATTTGTGCGCGAACTCATACCTCGTGTATATAATATACTCAAAGACAACACTCACGCCTTTATCTTTACTGCATGGCATCAAACATTCTGGATCGAAGAAATCGCAGAGCAGAATGGCTTTGTCTTTGAGTATCCCCCCGCTATATGGGATAGAGAACACGTTACTCCATCCAGGCAACCTACTCTTTCGTTTGGCAAAACTTATGAATATATAGTACACCTTCGTAAAGGTTCTCCTGTATGGCCTGAATCATTAGGAAGCGACGTGATACGCGGATTTCGGCGTCCCACTAATCCTAAGTATCCCAGCCAGAAACCTCCTGGCACAATGGGGTATTTTATTGAACGTGGGTGCATGGAAAACGAAATAGTCGTAGATTGTTGTTGTGGCTCTGGATCCACCGGAGTCGATGCTATAAATTTAAATCGCCGTGTATTATTAAACGACATAAACGAAGAAGCAATTAAAATTACTAAATCTCGTATTGCATTAGAATGCAAGGAAAAACTCGATGCCATATATAGTGGAGCCTGACGGTAAGCCCGACGCAAAGTATTTAATTGTTGGAGAGTCTCCAGGTACCGATGACGATAAAGAAGGCAGACCTTTTTGTGGGTGGTCTGGAGAGCTACTTTTTGATGATATACTTGCGCGCGCAGGAATTCTTCGTAAGAGTTGTCTCATAACTAATGTATATTGGGAGCGTGTATCTGGAAATAAACTTGAGACCGTATCAGACATTAACAAGTATCAAAAAGCTAATGATGCTTTGATCACTAAAGCTCAACCTAAAGTTATAATTGCGTGTGGCGAATATGCGCTTAGATATTTAACAGGCGAAACAGGTATTACTAAGTGGCGAGGTTCAGTAATGCACACAAAGTTTGGATGTCCATGCGTTCCTATGATCCATCCACATTCTGTAATGCGCAACTACGCCTGGAAAGTATTGTGCAGACACGACGCTCAAAGGGCGCGGCATGTAGCTGATAATGGAATGCCTCCCAAAGCGCGTCGTAATATCATATCTTATGCGACTCTTAAAAAAGTATTGGGCGACGACAAAGATGCGATAGTGAAGCAAATGCAAAATGAACTAGAGCGTATGGAAAGTTCAATTGCAGCAGCATTCGATATCGAAACATATCGAAATACAATTACCTGTATCGGAGTTGCAGATAGCGAAAACGACGCGGTTGTCATTCCATTTACAGGGCAGTTTAATCATTCGCAATGTATAAAATTAATTCGGAGTTTAGATAAATGCTTAAAAAGCAATGCGTTTAAGATCGGACAAAACCTTGATTATGACGTACAATACTTAGCCAAACGATTCGGCATAGGAGTAAACAACGTATGGATGGACACTATGGTTGCACATTCAGTAATGCATCCAGAGATGGGTCATGGCCTGGACCTGCTAACTTCGTTATACACACTATACCCATACTACAAAGAGATGAGAAAAGAGGCTACATCGGGGCAATACAATGCAACGCTGTGGGAATACAATGGGATAGATTGTTGCATTACATACGAAGTGGGCATGAAATTGTGGCACGAACTGCAATCGACCAGGACTCAGAAATTCTTTACATCCATCTCGATGCCCGTAACAAAAACTTTGATAAGGATGGAGCATAGAGGCGTTCGCGTAGACATTCCGTTCCGCTCTGAACGCAAAGAATCTATGGAGCGTCAAGTGGAAGATTTAAATTCTAACCCACTACTATGCGGAGTAAACCCAAACTCTCCGAAACAAGTGTTAGATCATTTAAAATCCATTCTACCCCGAGGTGAAGCTAATCGTTTATCTAAGTCTGACGTACATGCTTTAAAGCTATTACGCGCCAGACAACCTCAACACAGAGATTTCATAGATGCAGTTCTTAAAGTACGGGAATTGCGCAAAATAATCGGAACATACTTAGAAGCAAAAGTTCACGTCGATAAACGAATGCGCACATCATACCGCACATCAGCTACTGATACAGGTAGGATATCATCGTCTAAAGACGTCTTTAACTTAGGGATGAATCTACAAAACGTCCCAGGAGATCAACGTGATTGGTTTATACCGGATGAAGGAAAGATATTTTTTGAAGCTGATGGATCTCAAATTGAAGCTCGGATTACTGCTTGGCTTGCTCAAGACGAAAACTATATTTACGGGTTTCTTGAAGGAAGGGACATACACACTGAAAACGCCATTGGACTCTTCGGAATTGATGAAGCTGACGTTAGAACCCAAATCTCAGGTTCACACTATAGTTACAGAGATGTGGGAAAACGAGCATCACATGCAATTAATTATAAGATTGGACCGAAAAAACTAAAAGACCTGATGAACGAATACGTACCATCATTAGAGTTTAAGATGGGCGACGCCAATCAATTTATTCAATCATTTAAAGATTTACGGCCTGGCATAGCGCTATGGTGGAGTAAGATCGCAGGAGAACTACGAAATGAAAGAACGCACTACAATATCTTTGGACGAAGACGTGTCTTCTTGGGCAGAGCGGGAGAGGATCTTATACGAGCGGCAATTGCGTTCTTTCCTCAATCAGCGGCAGCAGATCATATCAATCGGGCAATCACTCGAATCGAGGCAAGACTTAGGGATGTCGAAGGCGCGGAAATTCTACTTCAAGTGCATGATAGCGTTGCTGGGCAGTGCTATCCGGATTCTCTTGAAAGAGTTAAAGCGATCGTTATCGAAGAGCTTGAAGCACCGTTGCCAATAGAATTCGACGGCATAAAGCTCGTTGTACCGGCAGACTTTGCTACAGGGAAAAACTGGAAAGACTGCAAATGAGCAAGGTTGGGATTTTGTAGGGGGTTTTAGGTAGGCTGAGAGCTTTGTTGGTTCCCTGTAAGCCTTGTTGGTAGACTTAAATAGTCCCCTTAACTACTTATATACCCCATAAGATAGACGCATCAACAACGAAAGTCCCTTACCAATGTCTACAAATAAACCGTACAGGAACCTTAACGACATAAAAAAATTGCATGAAAAGATAATTGCAGAGTACGTTGAGTGGCAACATGAACGTGATACATCCCCACAAAACAAGTACAAAAAACATAATGCTTTATTAAGGCGGTGTTTAATGAAATGTATTGAAGAGTATCCAGATTTAGGGGAGTCGCCACATGTCAAGTTTACCCTCGAGGAGTGCACAAAATGATACGAAAGGGTTCATTGAAAGTTATATGGCCTATACGTCAGGACAAGAGTCACCTGCCGACTTTCACTATTGGACTGCCGTGTCCACATTGTCAGCAGCCGTTGGCCGTAACATATGGCTTAACCGAGGATATTATAAAATATATCCAAACCACTACATCATTCTTGTCGCAGGATCTGCCCTCGCTAGAAAATCCAGTGCTATCAATATCGGAATTAGAATACTCCGTAAAGCCCTTGAAAGACTTAAAGAGTCTGGAATAGATGCTGGAGCGCTGAGTGTATTATCTGCAAAGATGACTCCAGAAGCACTGTGCCGAGCGATGTCAACAAAAGGCATTAAAAGCATGTATGCTAATGAAGAGGACACTGAAAATGCAGAAGAGAATAAAATAAGTAGACCGTTAATGTTGTATAGTTCTGAGTTAGGAGTGTTCTTGTCGCGAACTGCTCAGATGAATGGCTTAGTAGATTTATTAATAGATTTCTATGATTGCCCTGATGACTGGGAATACTTAACAAAAACTCAAGGCGCAGACTTTGTGCATAATGTATACACGGCGATGTTGTCTGCGACGACTCCTGATTGGATATCTGCTAATATTACAGGATCGGTATTCAATCAAGGTTTAGTAGGCAGGACAATATTTGTACATTCAGACAAAGCGCAATCCAGGGTAGCACATCCGCAGTTCAACGAATACGAGAGATTCTTAGAAAATAGATTGTTGGAGCTGTTAGAATCTAAGTTGCTGCTTCAAGGCGAAGTGCAATTAAATCAAGAAGCCTATGAGTATTATGAACAGTGGTATAATTTACGCGCTGATCCTGGCGATAATCAATCAATGCAATCAGGATTTTTTGGAAGAGAGCACGACCATGTATTGAAGTTAGCGATTACAATTTCCTTAAGTAGGTCTAATGATTTAATTGTTACAGCAGAAGATATACAAGAATCAATCGAAAAAATCTTAAATATTAGAGCAGGCTTAGGGAGAGTATTTAGAGAAGTTAAGCAACAGAATGAAATATTTGAGGTTCAATATGTAGAAAGTATAATAAAAGACAAAGGTAAAATATCTCACAGCGATTTATTAAGACTGGTTCGCCGCAAGATGAACTCTGGCCAACTAAAGGAGGCTATTACTGTATTGACTCAAAGTGAGATAATAACTACTGTGACAGAAAAACCTAAACGCGGGCCAGCAAAGAAGTTATATACATTCGCGAAGCCAGCCCAATAAATTCGGTAGGCTAATTTATTATTTATACGGAGGTAACATGGCTACAGAAACAGATGATGTTCAAGCGTTATTTAGTCACCCTAATATCAGCAGCGCAGAATTTATAAACCCACATAAAATGGACCCAGAGCTTGTAGTTGGACTTAATGGAACACGCGACTGGATTAAACGGCCTATGAGTTTTACTCAAACCGTAAGCGGCACAATAATTCACCCTCATGGCGATGCAGTAGATGTCTGGAGTAAATCCCACGCCAAAGGATCAATGCATAAATACGATTGCGAGCACGTGCGTACCGCGGAGATTAAATCAGTAGTGAAAGCTCCAGGCGCTTTAGGATTAGCTCAAGATTGGGATTGCGGCATTAAAGACCCTGAAGAACTATTCGATATGTACCTTACTGTCGAACGCTTAAACTACTGGGATGGTATTGGACTCTATCCGCATTGGAATCGTCCAGGCTTTCACACAGATATCAGAAGTTTAGATCATCCATACGCCCGAGCAAGGTGGTTTCGGATCAAAAACGGATCCTACTTCCCCCTTACTTGGGCGAATTGGAAGTCACAAGTTATGAGTTAATCTGAGCGTTCAAACCTCGCAGTACCTCGAGCCGGCCTTGAATCCTAGATGCCGTTGGATCGTTAGCAACCAGTTGAGATATGCGTTCGTTAAAAGCGTTCTCATTCTGAGCTATCATATCCACTGTTACATCTTCGGCTTCAAGTGCCGGCTTCTTTGTATCTGGCATTTTTTGTATTGCTTTCGCTGCTTTTTCACTCATGCTACTCTCCTAGATTAGAAAAAAACTGACGTATAGTATTAATAGCTACCGTCAGGCCTGCTATGGCGTAGGGCATTAGTTCGGGGTCTGAGGCCATCTCAGGCATATACCCTATCTTTGTTATGATGTCAAATGCAACTGCACCGACACCTCCTACGGCTAAACTTTTTCCAGACTTAGACGCTTCTTTTTTACCGAATCCCATCTTGATGTTTTGCTTTAATATGTCTAGCATTATATTCTCCTAGTGTAATGGACGCATTGCGAATGCGAGGATTGAACCTATCATTACTTGTAGTACACCGATTGTTGCTTCGTGCTCGAACACTGGTGCCCAGCGACCCCAGCCTCCGAATACCTCCACGACTTGGTAACTAATAATTAGCACTGTTGCTGCTGTGGTAGCATACGCGGCTGCTGATTTTTCTTTGCTCTTAGCGTGTTCCTTCTTAGTTAGTGTAACTATCTGTCCTTTTGCTTTACGTAGGTCTGCTCTAGTTCCTCGTACTTCCACAGACCGCGCCCGAAGTGTAGCATCTACCGCATGGCGCATCCTTTTACATTCTTCGAGTTGGTGCCACAACTGAGTGTACGCTTTCTTAGTATCGCCGAAGCTCCAACCCTCTGGATCTTGTGGTAGATTGTTCCAATTAATA
>Ga0098055_1000185_pt1 | contig 41205 bp, 57 predicted proteins | sample 17_taG_FD_75107 | JGI IMG/M metagenome (GOLD analysis project Ga0098055, IMG submission 75107) | Marine viral communities from the Subarctic Pacific Ocean - 17_ETSP_OMZ_AT15314 metaG | ecosystem: Environmental > Aquatic > Marine > Oceanic | place: Pacific Ocean | collected 2015-01-18 | reverse complement strand
TTGAGTGCCTCTACGATTATAATCTCCAACTTTACCATCTAGAGTGGCTTTGTGTTCAATTAAAAACTCATCTAAACTCATAGGATTATCTATATCCAACTCACATTCCTCCATAAAATCCCTAGCCATTTGATGAAACCACTTTATTAAACCATCTTCCAAATCATCTATTGTATGAAATAGGTGTTCCTCTATACTATTTTTTCCATCATATCTTTCTCCATCTTTATCTAAATAATGTACATTGAAAGTATCAAATTTCTCATTATCCCAATCTTGTGTTGCACTATTAGGTAATAACACATCGCAAATTGGCAAAGAACCCCAATACAATCTTAAGCTATCTACAATATCATTCTTGTAGCTAATATCCTCAACATCTAAGTTCATATCTTGAAACATTTTATAATATAATGGCGTATGTTTTGGAGTATGATAGCCTACCTTATACAACCATTCTTCACTACCCTCAAGATTATCAATGAACCAATCGTTATACAATTTTACTTCTAATTCTTCTAGATTATCACTTTCGTAATACTCATTACAAATTATTAATCCATATTTTTTAGTTTGAGATGGAAAGCCTATAGATTTATTATCATATATATGTATATAAGTAAAATTTTGATAAGAATATACAAAAGACACACCTTTTTCTTCAACATCACTTTGTGATGCCTCATTAAAATCTTTTACACTCATTTTTCTTCTAGTTTTTTGGAAAGTTTCAAAAGTTTTCATAATTAGTTTAGTTTAGTTAGTTTAGTTTATTAGATTATAAAATTGAGATTTAGTTTTACATTCAAAAAATAATTCTATCTCATCAAATCCTAAAAAGCTAATATTATCTATTGATATATTATCTACATAAGTATTTGGATTATTTTTTAAGTATTTATCTAGCTCTATTTTATTAGATAGTTTTGCAATAGTTTTAAATGAACTATTAGTTATTATAATTTCTTTAATATTCATCATCATATGCTTTATCAATCAAATCTTTAATATCATCTTGCATCTCTACAATTTGTAGAGCATAACCTAAAATAGATGCTAATCCTTCTATCTCACGCATAGAAGAATCCATATTTATTTCATTATTTTGTAGAGCATCTACGCAATCACATAAATCTCTACTTGTATTTTCAAACCTACAATAGCTCATATTACCCATAATTTGTTTTTTTTATTATTAATTTTTATTATCTATATATTATATTGAACACCTTACTAGTTCCACTATTTATCATTCTCCAAACTTGATTCCATTTGCCTTCATCCATTGCCCACTCAATATCATCTTTGCGATGTTTACATCCAAAATTGCTATAAGCAAAACGCATAGTAGAAATTTTCCAATCTCCATTATCATCCTTGTAGCAACTCCATCTATACTTATTATCACACATACAACTTACCAAATCAATCTTGATTTGTCTAGGTGTTCCTTTAATTACCAATTTTGGTGGGTTTAACATTACTTCCTCGTATTGACTCATAATAATTTTTTTTGATTAGTATTAATTACATATAACAAATACTTTTTTACAAATCCAAATTATGAGTAATAATCTTTTTTTGATAGGATTTTGCATTTAATTTTAAGGCATAAAATCAACTTTAAAAAAAGGCAAAAAAATAATTGGATCAAGAAATAAAATCTATATATATAAAAGAAGGGATACAGTGCATTTGACTATAAAATGAAATTTTCCAGGTGCATTTGACTTTGAAATAAAAAAGAGGGGTAAAATACCCCCCTTTCTTTACTAAACTCAATTACGGTTTTTACACCATGAAACAAAACATTACAATATAACAAAAAATTTTTTATATAAAAGCTGGGTTTTGCGTATAATTTTAAAAATAATGTACTAATCTTGCTACTTGTCCACTATTTTTCTCATGTAGAAAGCCTTCAACTGCTTTTGGAACTCCAGTGAATCCTTTGCCTGAGTGCCAGGAGTCACTAGCCGAAGGAGAACGCATATATTCTACAGTTACCCCTATAAAATCTTTACCATCTAACCATCTATGTTTAACTTTGTGATGTAAATGATGTAAATACCAATATCTATGTGTTGTTTTTCCCCATTCAATAGGGTTTTCTTGTGCCATTAACAATGGTAGCTTATCCATCTTAGCTCCATCTCCATGCTCTAAACCTATTAAGTTTGATCCATACGAATAATACTTACGATTTGCCACTCCACAATCAACACTTACATCTTTTGCGTTTCTGAACCAGGATTGTAAAGCGTGAGCTAAATGAAATCCACTCATAAAATCATGATTACTCATAGAATGTATGCAATCTACAGGAGCAATTTCCCTTAACATTTCTACACATTTTACATATACTTGTAATGCAACCTGGTAGTGTTCCCACCATTTGCCTTGAGTGTCCTGGTATGTTGATTTTGTAGTAGATGACATAACATTATCGGTGTGGAGTATGTCGTTTCCTATGCAAAATAAAACCCTATCTACAGCAAATCCCTTAGATTTCTTTATAAGCCCATCTACACCCCTTAAAACTCTTTCTATAGCAATATCCATGTTATAGTCTTCTCCGGTTTCAATTTTGTTAGCGTATTTACCTATATGAACATCTGCTGGGTTGATAACTAATAGATGAGTTCCTTCTTTATGCTTAATTTTTTTATATTCAGGAGCATTTTCTTCAATTAGTTTTAAAACATTTTGAAAAACGCTTTTTTCATCTATTAGGGCATTTTTGGTTACTACTGAGAATCTAAGCTCTCCTCCCATATTTTGCCAATGCTTTACACTTACCACATCTTTCTTGTCTATTCCTCTCTCTATTAAATGCTTATCTAAAGCAGAATTGTGTGTTAAGTTATAATTTAAATTATCTAATTCTCCAGCTCTATGCTGGTAAATTAAATCAACTTCTTTATCTGATAGTCTTAGTCTTTTCCCCATAAAAATGTGATTTTACACCCTTTTACCACCTTTACGACAACTTTTTTATACTCTGGAATTTCTTCTTTTGGATAGTATTTTGGGTTTTTACTATTTAATTTTCTTTTTTTAGCCATGCCTAAACTTAAACTATTTTTTAACCTTTTCCCAGCTCCTACCACCAAAATATGCACCAATGACTGTTAATAAAGTCATTTTAATAAGCTCTATCCAGGTGTTTTCTACCTTAAAAGTCAATACTCCAGCATCAATAAAAGCTAATAACATAGTACATATAACCAAAAATATAAGTACCATTGGGCGTACATTTTTAGACAAAAAAGAATCAGATTGCATATCACTTTTCCATCTTTCTGTGATTTGTTCTTGCATTTTTGCCTCATAAGAAAGGACTAATTCACGCACTTTTGCTTCTGCTTCTAGTTTCTCTTCTTTTGTAGTTGTAAGATTATCTATAACACCACCAACCTCTTTTACGAGATCAGTAGCACCACTAGATAATATTTTAGAAAATATACTCATTATTTATGGTTTTTGCAATTTTTAAGTGTTGCTAAGTCTTTTTCTAACTCAACAATTCTATCTTCACATTCATTAATTACTTTGATTTTTTTTTCTAGCCTTTGTTCTAACACTTTAATGTCTTCTCCTAATTGGCCAATTTGACTATAAGCAATTCCCATTGTAAAAATGATTCCTATTATCCATATTATATTTCCTATATTAATGGTATAATCTTTTTGTATCATTTCTTAATGTATGGTGGTTTTTTCTTTTTTCTTTTCTTAGCCATTGAAAAACATTTTTATAATTAAGCCAATAGTGGCAGCATAAACTACCCATAATGCTTTTACAATAACTTTTCTTGTAGATGTATTCTGATTCACTCTGGCAACAACACCATAATCAGGATCTAAAAGTTTTTCTGTTAGCATATCTAGTTTACTGTCCATTTTATCTAATTTATCTTCCATAGAGTCTATTCTTTGTTCCATTAGTGCCATCTCTTTTACTATATCTTTATTCGTTGCCATTATATTCTATTATCTAAATCAATATATTCTATAATAACTTCATTACCTAATTCTAACTCTTCTGCAATAATTGGATATACTCTTTTATACGCATTAGTGGACTTTCCAATGAAACCATCTTTGATGATAACATTATTTTCTTGCGAATCACCCAAAAGAAGGCATCCAGAAGTATCTGAATCATCATTACCACAATGGATAAGAACATACTGAAAATTAACAACATCACAAATTTCCAACATACCTTTATGTGATGTTTTAAATCGTTTTTTGTATCTTTCATTAAATCCCCCTTCATTTCTAAAGTTTATGTTATAAATACCACTAGGTATTCTAGTTTCTCCTTTTACTTTTAATGCTCTATGCTCATCTTCTAAGGTATAACACAAGAACCTCATGCCCATTTCAGACTCCTCAAAAAGAAGTCCATTAGTGCAATCAGCTTGGCTACTAAACCTTAGAACTTTGAGCTTCATTAGATTGAAGCTACAAATACCTCTACATCACAAGCTGCAACACTTGCTTCAGCAGACATTACAAAAGCAGCATTATGTGATACTGCTCCTTGTGCTATATCAGAACTATCTACCGCATCAAAACTAACTCCTCCTAAAATGAAAGATTTACCTGCCTCTAGTTTTATAACCATAGTATCTGTTCCAAATACTTTTAAATTTACATAATTAGTATCATCTAAATTTGTTACTCTGATGTATTTTACATTAGAAGCATCTAGAGATCCTTGTCCTGTTGAACCTAATTGTAATATAGGTGTAAAAGCAGAAATAGGTACTTCTACTACTCTGTTATATACTTCATCAATAGAACCTATAGTAAGAGTGTTTGTGTTACCATAAGCTTGTCCATTAAGAGTAACACTATCAGTTAATGTTACTGTTAAATTTGCGTTTGTTACTGTTGTTGCCATTTTTTTTTGTTTTTTTAGTTATCTAATTCTTTTATATAGATTTCTTCATCTATTTCTTCTTTGTCTATTCTTGTGCCATCTCCAACCCATTTAATATGATTTAAAGATGTGTAATTAGAAAGAGTTATATTGCTATTAAACTTTCTTTTGCTATCTTCTATTTTTTCAGTTGTAGAAACAACTCTTTCTGTGCCTTCTATGTTTTTTCTCATAAAAGATACATTTTCTTTTTTTAATTCCTTGTACTGCTCTTCTGTTAGTAAATAATAATTCATTATATTTCAGTTGTAGTTGAACCTCCAGCTATTGTAAAATTATGATTAGAAACAGTAGCATTTCCATTACCTTCAAATTGCCAATAGCCTTTTAAATTTGAAGATGCAGAATGTGTTGTAGCATCCATTCTTGTTCCAGAGTTATATAAAGAAGTTACTTCACTTGCACTTAATTCTTTATCCCAAATAGTCAAATCATTGTATAATGTAGCAGAGCTATTACCAGCTTTGTTTTGGTCCACACTTCCATACTTTCCTCTTGATCCTACACTCCATAATCTATCATCTGTAGCACTCATAGGAATTACATTTACATTAGCATTTCCTGCGTTGGATTGAATTGGAGCAGAACCCGCGCTATTTGCGTTCCAATATAGTTTTAAACTACTAGCTATATTAGTAGATGCTTTTGTAATAGTTATCATAGTAAAATCATCATCTCCTACATACCCTCTATTTGTAGCACTCCAATATGTACCACCTAAACCAGCAGCATTATATCCAGCAGCATAAGCTCCAGATGCAGAATGAAACAGCCATTGTGCATCTTTATACCAAGTATTAGAGCTAGTAGTTTTGTTTCCATAACGTACTGATATTCTATTATTAGATTCGTTATATAAAATTTTTATACCATCTTCTATTTGATATGAAGTATTGTTCTTATGTCCAACAACAAAATGAATATTAGTATTTAGTGATGAACTCCACCCTGCTTTAATCCAAAATGATATTGTCCAAGCATCTCCCCCTACAAAATTAAATGTATCAGAGCTATCTACAAAATATACGGCATTTGATGTTCCTGTGCTTATAGTTTTACTTAAAGCATAAGAATCTGAAAAAGATGGAGCTATATAATTATCTATGCCATAAATATTAGCAATATTAGATGCTTGTATGCCATTAACATTAGCAACATTACCAATTTGTACATTATTTATGTTAGATATATTAGGCATCAATTTCTATATAAGTAGCATCTGGATTAAAAAATATTTTCCCATTATTTCCTGTTTCAAGATTATATCCTATAACTCTTACAACACCTGAAGTTGGCACATTTCTAGTGCATTTTCCAGCATTATTAGATAAATATAAAGGTAATCCAGCACCACTACCAGGAGCTGTATCTACAGTTACCGAGCCTCTTATTAACATACCTACATCTGATGGAATCCCTGTTCCTAAAGCAACACCTAGCATATTTTTAGATGTAGAAACAGCATCAGCATCTGCTAAAGCCCAAACTATATCACTACCACTAGTAACCATATAATATATTTTACCAACTACTACTGTTAGTTCAGATGTACCTCCTATAAATAATATATCCCCCTCTCCATCTCCGATAGTTGTGGAACTAGGAACAAAGTTCCTAGAACCAAACTTCTCGTATGACTTTTTAGTAGTTGCCATTTAATTAATCTATTTTATTAATAAGTATTGTTACAGCTCCACTTGATGGTGCAGAATTAAAATCTACAGTTACAACAGAAGCCGAAGTTCTAACTACTTGTGCATATATAGTTTCGTAAGTTGTAGAGTCAAACATTTGAACAATTACATTTCTTGAATTTAATCCATGACTTACTGCTATAGAAGCAGAGCCTCCTATTGTACCTTTATATGAACGAGCAGCTAGTCCAGCAGGTGTTACAGCTTTAAGAGAATTAGATCCTGCTAATGCTTCAGAAGTTGAAGCTAATTGCACAATACCTTTAGTACCTGTACCAGCATCTGGCTCATCTCCTGTGTTAGTTCCTGAAACTGCAATATTTGCTACATTACCTAAGCCAACCATAGCCTTAGTAATACCACTAACAGTTCCTGTAAATGTAGGAGATGCAGTTGGTGCTTTTGTACCTAAAGCAGTTGTAATTGTTGCAGCATAATCATCATCATCTCCAATAGCTTCAGCTAATTCGTTCAATGTGTTTAAAGCTCCAGGGGCCCCTCCTACTAAATTACTTACAGCAGTTGTTACATAAGCAGTTGTTGCTATTTGTGTAGAATTTGTTGCAGCACTTGCAGTTGGAGCAGCAGGTGTACCTGTTAAAGTAGGACTTGCAGTATTTGCCTTACCATTTAAAGTAGAAACTTGTGAAGCTGACATAACACCAGAAGCAGAAGTTGTAGCTACAGGAATTGTTGCATCTGTACCATCAGAAGATGTTATTACTCTTGCAGCTGTAGTTCCTGTAATTCCTAAATTTGTAGTAACATTATGATTAATATCAGATACTTTAGCAGTATTTGCTGTAATTTTTTCAGCTTGTGCAGATGTTATACCCGTTTTAGCTGTATTAGCAGTTATAGCTGATGCTTGAGCAGAGCTAATTCCTGTTTTCGCTGTATTTGCAGTGATTGCAGATGCTTGAGCTGAACTAATTCCTGTCTTAGCAGTATTAGCTGAAATCGCAGATGCTTGACTACTTGTTATTCCTGTTTTAGCAGAGTTTGCTATTACAGCAGCCGCTTGTTCATCTGACATTGCTCCCCATGCAGAGCTTGTAGCAGCAGGTATTGAAGCATCATCCCCATCTGAAGAAGTAATTACAAGAGAACTATCAGTTGCAGTAACATCTAGATCAGTTGTAACGTTGTGATTTATATCAGATACTTTTGAACTATTGGTAGAAATTGCACTTGCTTGTGCTGCGGAAATCCCTGTCTTAGCAGTGTTCGCAGTAATTGCAGATGCCTGTGAAGAAGTAATACCTGTTTTACTAGTATTAGCAGTAATTGCACTAGCTTGTGAAGATGATATACCTGTTTTAGCACTGTTTGCAGTAATTGCTGAAGCTTGTCCTGTTGTAATCCCTGTCTTAGCAGTATTTAATGCTATAGCATCTGTTACTGATGAGTCTAAGTTTACTGTAGCTGCTCCAGAAAGTCCTCCAGAAACGTTAATATTAGTTCCACCAATTACCTCTGTAATATCTCCGATTGCACTTGATAATTCTACCCAAGAACCATTTAGACCTACATAAACCTTGTCTGATGTAGTGTTTTGGAAAATCATTCCTTCTACTACAGAAGCAGGGTTGGTGCTTAATTGTTGTAGCACCATATTAAGTGCTTGATTGTCATTGAAATCTATGTTCCCTTGAACATCTAAGTCATGTAAAAATTTAATTGCCATTGTTTTTGATTTTTTTTATTTATTTATTAATTAGTTAAAGTAAGCTTTTCCTGAAAAAGAAGCTTTGAATGTTAAAGTTATTTGATTTAATGAATCGTAATCTACTTGCCCTATTACCTTAGTTCCAGCAGAATCTACCACTGATACACTTGGAAATTTATTCAAGTTATGAGTAACAACCCATGATGAGCTTGTTGTGTTTTGAGTATGTACATAATTTTTATCTGATTCAGCAGATGATGCAGCCGCAATATACGCATTTGCTGGTGTAAATTTGAAATTACCACTTCCATCAGTTACAAGAATTTCATTTACAACTTCTAAATCTGTAGTTATAAAACTAAATCCTGAGTCTACATCTTCAACAGGTGTTGTAGTAGTTAAATTTGGAACTCCTGTTACAGTTACAACTCCAGAATTATCATCTACAGCAGTAAAACTAGCGTGTGCATCTAAAGTAGATTGTAAAGCATCAGCTACTTGAATATCAGATGCTCCTGTGCCTATTGATGTTAAATCTACTTCAATTACACCTCCAAATCCAGATGGAATTGCCATAGCTTCTGCACTAACTATTTTAAAATACACTGCATATCGCACTGCATCTTCACTAGAATATAAACTAAAGTATCTTAAATGTAAACTATTATTTATATCTGCCAAACAAACTACACTATGCGTACTAGTGTACCCAGCTTTTACCCAATCTACATTACCTGTTGCATTTTTTGTAGATATTGTTCTTTTTCTAGCTGGTTTAAATCCTTTAGGATTATGTATTTGCGAGTCTTCTAGATTATTGTGGTGTTTCATTTCTTTTAATATGTTATTATCCCATGTCTTTTACTTACCCCGCTACTGCTACTACCACAACAAGATCCTGCACAACCCTTCCATTCTTTATAAATATCTTTATTGTCATCTAGATATATGTGCATTTTCTTTTTAAAAGTTTCAGCTTTTTTATATGTTTCTTGTCTTAAAAAATTAAGTTTTTTCTCACTAACAGGACTTGTGAAGTCTGCTAAATTATCCACTACTCCTTGTGAAGTAGTATTATATGTTATGTCCGGCAATATTTCAAATTTAACACAAAATGCTAAATAATCTTTAATATATGGAACTAATGTAGCATAACTACCTCCTGAAACAGCATTATACAAATCTTCTCCTAAAAATGGCTTGACATGATTAAGCTCTGCTATCTCAATAAAAGTAGATTTTATTAAGTGAGTATCAAAATTAGCATTAGTCATTGCTCTATCTACTACTTCAGTTGTCGTTATCAGTGCCATTTTCTTTGTTTTTGTCGTTATTTTCTTCTTTTTTTCCGGCTGACTTTTCTTCCATTAATTTTAACATTTCTTGCTCACTTAACTCTGGCAAATGAAATATTTCTCTTCCTTCTTTTATTGATATATATTCTGAAGGTGCTATAGCTCCTAATAATGAAACAGGAGGTTTTGTATAAAAAGATAAATCACTAACATTTATTCCTTTTTCTACCTTCAATATTTTTTTAATACATTTAAGAAACATTTGTTGTGGTTCTTTTATAACCGTACTCATAGCTATATCATAAGCTGTAAGTATTTGTTGATTGTTTCCTAATTGTCCTGCAACTTGTATTCCAGATAAAGCTGGATTCCATCTATGTGCAGATATAATATTGTCATTAGTTATTTTTTGTAATTCCATAAAAGAACCATCACTAGTGTCATTTATTACATTTACACTTGTAGCATCTCCATCTCCATTTTTTGCTATAAATAATATTTTTGAATTATCCCCAGCACCTGTTAATTTAGCAACAGCATCATCTATAAAGTCTTGTGCTTCATCCTCTCCCATGTCTGCGTTAAGTTCTACTATTGCACTTGGCATAAAACCATTTTTAAAGCGTGTAAGATTATAGACTCCTATTTGATTTGCTATACGAATATGGTCTAAGGCTGCACAATAATCTGGCATCCCATAATAATAATATGTACTTTCATAATCTGCAAAATGAATCATAGTACGATATATGTTCCCATTATCTTCTTTTTTAAAATCAGGATAAATTGGAACTTTTCTCATATCATCTGGAAATCTTCTAGCGTGTTCCCAATCTGGATGTAATAATATATGTTTGCCACCTTTGTGTACTCTTGCAGTAGTACCATCTTGATGAAAAAAGTTTAAATAACCTTGACCTACAACAACTTCCATGTAACCATTACCCAACTTCCAATAATCAGACAATACTTTTTTTGCAACATCATCCATAGACTCTCCATAAACATTAACATCTTCTAATAAAGTAGTTAATGCTTTGTTACTAGTCCTTAATCCTTCTCCTATAGTGAATGTTGTTTTTGTGCTAAGTATTGCTCTATGAGTAGAGGCAGCTCTTGACAGTTCTGAAAGTTCTTGTGGAAATAAATTATCTTTACCAAAAGGAATCCATTCATCTCTTAATACATCAGATGTAAGACTTGGCTCTTTTGGAGCATCTTTAGATACATCCTTAGAAAAGGAATATCCTAATATTTTAGGACTTCTTTTTGTAGGACTTAGTACCTTTTTTGTGTTTGATTGTTTTTTTCGGCTCATCTATGATAATTTTTTCAATTTTATTAGTGTCTTCTACTTTAATTTCGTTTTCATCTTCAAAAACTACATAGGGTTTGCCTAAAACATATAAATTTGATAATACTTTTTGACTAAATTGTGAGTCAAAACAACAATTTACAGTATTTCCAGCTATCTGAACAACTTCAGCATCAGCTGAAACAAAATAATCCTTTATGAATTTATATTTCATGACATTTTTTTGTAAAGATAAAAAAATAGGGGGGATTAACCCCCTATTCTAATAAAAATTATATTAAGATGCAGTCCAAGCTAGAGTTGTACCCGTAACCGGTTGCCAAAAATCAATACAATCAGATGTACCTGGATCAGCATTTGCTGAAGATACAACTAAAATTGCCTCTCTAGGATATTCTGCGTGAACACCAGATAATTTAACAGCAGTTCCATTAGCATCTTGAAGTCCAACACCTGTTCCTTGCTCTCCAGAAGAAAATTCTAAATATGCTTTCTTTTCAAATACTTTGTCATAACCTAATATAAAGAAGTAAGTTTCTGGTGCAGTTGCATCACAATCATCAGCATAAGTTTCAACTAAAGCGTAAACACCACAAGATTCAGTTAATTCTCTTAATCTACCATTAATTTCTTCAGTAATTTTAGGAATGTAAAATTCTAGTTCAATATTAACAAGAGTTGAACCATTCTCTCTACTTGCATTTGCAGTGAAACCAGCAGTTCCTCTATCAAACTCAAATTCGTACCAATCATCTCCTGAAAAAGCGTTAAATTCTCCTCCAGCAGCATCAGAACCAGGACCCGTACCAGCAGTAGCGTAAGCCACAGCATCTAAGTTTCCTTGTTCCATCAACCAGATTCTTTTTAAACCACCTCTTCGGTTTCTGTCGCAACATATAATTGCGTGTCCTTTAGTTAAAGCCATTTTTTTTTATTTTTTTTAAGTTAAATACTTAGGGGAGCTACTAACTCCCCTAAGGAATATATATTAATTATGCAGTTTGTACAGAACAGATTACCATTTTTGGCTCTTTAATCTCAACACCAAAAGAATAGTTCATTCTAAATCTGTTTTCTTTACAATCTCTATTGTACCACATATCAACATCTTGTACTGAAAAATCAGTTCCTACAGTAATGTTGTTTTTTGCAGTCCACATTGCAGCTTTAGTTTCTCCTACTGCATCTGGAGCTAAAGCATTTGTCATATTTGCTAATGCCGCACCATGATTAGTAATGTCAGTATCCCAAGAAGGATTAACAACTAACTCAACACCATTAAATCTTAAGTTAGAAATACCATTTTGTAAATCTGCGTAAGCAGCAACATGAGTATTAGCAGCTCTTAAAGAAGCTGCGTAGTCATCAGCAAAAGCTCTAGAACAGAAAATTACTTGCTCTGAAGCAGCTAATTCATTGTTTCTTAATGCCAACATATCTTCTAATGTTTGTAAAGCTGAAGTGTTATATAAAGCTCTGTTTGCAGCTAAAGTTACACCAGCAGTAGAACCAATATGCGTGTCCATTGCTTTCCATACACCATCACATAATGCTTGTGAAGAACCTGTAGTTCCATTGTCAGAATCTCCCCACCATAAAATTGTACTCATATCTCTTGCAATACCTTGCATGATAAGTGAAGACAAAATTTCCATCATTTTAGTTCCTGATAAATCATTTCTACTAATTCCTTGCTTAAGTAGTTGTGATTTAATATGAGAAAATAAAGATGTAGCTTTTTGCTTATGCTCAACTTCTAATCTACATAGAGATAAAACTATGTTAGTGTTATCAGAAACAGTTGCTTCTTCTTGAAAACAATCAGTATTGATTGCTTTAGTTATATTGCTAAGAGCTGAATACTTATCTAAAGTAATAGAAGCTCCATCAATATTTGTCATCACATCCATATATTTGAGGTGATCATTTTCATAAAACATTGGCTCTAAGAAATACTTTTGAGCATCTTCTTGTGTCCATGTTAAACTTGTGTTAATTACATTTGCCATTTTTTTTCTTTTTTTTAATTAATTATTTTGTAAAATAGTTTCTAGAATCTCCAGCTATTGAAGATGCTATTGAATCCCATGCGTTTTCACTTTTTTCTTCTAGTTTTGGGCTAGGGTCTTTTGAAGGAACAACATCACTAGCTACTCCCTCTAATTTAGCAACTTTATAACCAGCAATTTCTGCCTCAAGCGTTGCAATGTAACCATCCTTTTCAACTATAGAACCATTTAACTCTAAAATAGCTTTGCTTGACTCTTCAATAGACTCTTCAATAGCTTTCATTTTGTTAGACACTTCCTCATTGTCAAGAATTTTCACTTCTTTTGCCTCTGTCGTTTTATTAAACATTTCAGAAATAAAAGACTTTAGGTTTTCAAACTCTTTTTCCATTTGATTTTCTTTTTTTTGATTATTAAATAAATTATTTACAAGAGTTTTGTTCTTGTAATCATACTTGTTTATATCAAACTTAGCTGCTAGTTTGATTGGTTCTTCTACTAGGCTAATAAATCCAGCCTCTACTGCCTCTGAACTATTAAACCAAGTTTCTTCATCCATCCAAGATTTTATTTGTTCTTCAGTTTGACCTGTCTTGGACACATATATATTAATAAGCCTTTCTCCCATTTTATCCATAAGATCAGCGGCTTTTCTTAAATCATCTGATTCTCCAACTTCTCCTCCCCATACATTATGTATCATATAAAGTGAGTTTTCACTCATTATAACTTCATCAGCAGCTAATGCAACAACACTTGCCATAGATGCAGCTATACCCTCTATACGAGAAGTTACCTTTTGTGGTAATCTGTTTACAGCATCATAGATAGCCAAACCATCTATAACAGAACCACCTGGCGAATTTATTCTTAAAAGAACAGATTTATCTTGTGGAATAGATTTTATTTCATTAATAAAAGATTTGGCATCTACCCCATACATACCTATTTCATCGTAAATCATTACTTCAGCTAGGTTACTTTCAGCAATGTTTTTTATATTATACCAATTCATACAACAATATAACAACTAAGTTTTTGTACAGTTTGGAACTTTGTGGAATAAAGTTTATTAATTATAATTTGGATATTAAATTTATTGTTCGTTACATTGTAATACTAAACAATTAAAAAAATAAAATTATGAAAGGATTTGATTTTGAAACAAAACTAGCAAATTACAATGTTTCAGTTACCAATGGTGTTTTAAACACTAGCAATTTAGAGGGTGCATTTACTATTAAATGGGATTTTTATACAGAACTAAGAGATTGGGGTGTTAAAGATATAGGGGTGTATGCCACAAGTATTAAAGGGGTAGTATTTAAAAGTGATGATGAAGTAGAAGAAAGTGAAAGAATTGAGGTAAACTCTGAAGATAAAGGTTGGAAAATAACATCAGACACTTCTGAAATAAAATTCGGACATAGCATACAACCACAAGACATATGGGTTGATTTAAAACGTAAAGAATTTATTGTAAACTTTTAATTATGAGTGAAGAAAGAAAATTAGTAACCCCTTGCTGTAATGCAGGGTACGAAGATGATACTGTTAGTGCTTGTTGTGAAGCTAAAATATCAGAATCAGGTTTATGTTATGATTGCAAAGAACACGCAGAGCCTGAAGGCAATGTATGTGATGATTGTGGAGAATGGTGTGATGATATAGACTTAATAGAAGAAACTTTTGAATGTCGCTTTTGTGGAGAAGAATTGGATGAAGATAAATCGTATTGTTCTCAAGGTTGCCATAAAGCAGATAATACTGAAGGAGTATAATAATAACTAAATTAAATATATGGGAAAAATGAAAGAAGTGTTTGCTCTACACCAAAAAGAGCTAGATGATTTCAATAAATATTACTCACACTTATATGATATAGCGATTTCATTTGATAGAAAACAAGATTTCTATGATTTATATAAGAGTGCAATAACAATTAATAATAAAACAAAAAACAAAAAAAATGGAAAATAAAACTGCTGAAACTCAAAAAGATATATTAAGAAGATTATTTATAGCAAATAATTTAGTAAAAGAAGATGTATTTAAACATAAATTTTATACTATTATCACTAGACAAGGCATAGATAAGATTATGGCTGCAAATAAAATACAAATCAAGTATGTAACAGAAAAAATATCAGATGACCATAAGTATGTTATTATGAAAGGATTTGGTAAGATGGGAGATGAAATAATAGAAGATTATGGAGAATCATCTCCTGCAAATAATTCTAATGCATATCCTGTTGCTATGGCAATGAAAAGAGCTAAATCTAGAATTGTTTTATCATTAGCAGGTTTTTATGCACAAGGTTTTTTTGGAGAAGATGAAAGCGATGACTTCAAAAGGAGATAAAGATTGGATAGATGAGGTTTTAGAAGATGAGATATGTGGATTGTGGCAAGTTGGTATTATAGAGCAATTACTTATAACTTCTGGGGTAAATTATTTATATGAAAATATTGACTTTAATACATTAACAGCAAATGAAGCGGAGAATATCATCAAGGATTTACAGGAGAACAACTGCCCTAAAGATCCTAAAGAACAATATAAAATTATGCAAAGAAAAGGTGTTTTCAAATAAGCAACAAAAAATAAGAGCTGTAGAGAAAATTAATAGAGATTTTTTAAATGATATAATACCTATCAATTTTGATAATTATATTCCATTAAGTTATTATTATGAATTTTTAAATTTAATGCCATTAAATCTTTGGTGTAAGAATCCTACTTTTTATTGTAATTCAAGATTAACTTGTTGGGATGCTTTAGGTTTTTTAGGAGAAAAAATACACAAGTCTACCTTAAGAACAAAGTATTTAGAATTATGTTTTTCAAAATTAGATTTAAAAATAACTAAAGTGTTAGATAATGAAGAACCTTTATTTTATGGTTATAAAAATAATAAAGCAAGATTTTTGGCAGCTATAAAATATTTAGAAGAAAACCTTAAAGAAAGAGAATTAAAATTATTATTAATTAAATCAAAAAAATTAAGTGATGAAAGAAATATCTTTGAAGCCTAATGAAGAGGCAATTATACAAATAGTAGAACAAGTATCTAAAACAAATATAGATAAGATTAGAAGTCCATACAGAGGATCTGAAGTAACTTTACCAAGAAGCATATTAAGTATTATGTTAAGAGAAGGTGGTGTAACAGCTAAAAGAGTTGGAGAAATTATAAATAGACATCATGCTTCTATTTTAAAATACTCAAAGGATCACAAGTTTAACATCTTATCTTATCCTGAGTATAAAGATATGTATTTGAAAGTTCAGGAAGAACATGAAACAGGTTATAGAGGAGCTGAAGTAACTTTAATGCAACAGCAAATAAACGAATTACAATCTTCTATAAGATTAATAAAAAGAAGAATGATAAAAGCAGGACAAATTAAATTAAATAATAACTAAAAAAAAGCAAAATGTCAGAAAAAAAGTATGTAAATGGAATCATTATTAAAGAAAAAACTTTTGATAATGGTGGAACACAGCTTAAGATAAGTCTTAAGACTGATGAAGTAACTGCTCAATTAAAAGAGCTAAATGATAATGGTTGGGTAAATCTAATTATATCAAGAAGAAAAGAGCCTTCTGAAACAGGTATAACACATTATTCTTATGTAGATACTTGGAAACCAAAAAAAGCTAGTAGTGGCTCTAAAAACCTACTAGATAATAAAGATAACATGATGAATGGGGATGCAGATGATTTGCCATTCTAAATTATAAATTAGGGGGGAAGCCAACGACTGGCACTTTATAACAATATTAAATGTTTTTATTCCCCCCTTTTTTTTACTAAACAAAACTAAATGAAAGAGAACCCTAATTATTACGCTAATCTACCTGCTGATGTAAGATATAGTGATGCCATAAATCCTATGGAAAAATTGTTATACGCTGAAATAACTTGTCTATCAAATTTTAAAGGTTATTGTTGGGCTACAAATAAATATTTTGGTAAATTATTTAAAAGAAATCCTAACAGCATAAGCAGAAATTTATCCAAACTAGCATTATATGGATTTATTAAAATAAAAATGATAAGAACAAAGGATAATAATGTAGAAACTAGAATAATAACTCTAGTAAATACCCCTTCACAAAAAAGTATACCCCCCCTTAACAAAAAGGTTAATAATAATACTAATAAAGAAAAGATTATACTTTTTGAAGAATTTTGGAACAATTATAACTTTAAGAAAAGTAGAAAATTATGTTATGATAAATTTATGAAATTAAGTCTAAAAATTTGTAAGAAATGTGTAGTTGCAGCAAAGCTTTATTCAGACTCTATAACTGATATAAAGTTTAAAAAACATCCAGGAACTTGGTTAAATCAAGGTTGTTGGGATGATGATATAACAGGTAATAATCAACAAGGCTTTACAGGAGGAGGCTTTGATAATTTTGTATTTTAATGGGATTTTATGAATATGGCATAATAATTAAAAAAAGTTCTGGACAAGTAAAAACTAAATGTCCAAAATGTTCTGATGATAGAAAAAAGAAATCAGATCCTTGTTTGTCTGTAAATATAGATAATGGCATTTGGAATTGTCATAATTGTGGATGGAAAGGAGGTTTAAAAAAGAATAATTATATGGAAGAGAAAACTTATGTAGTACCAAAAGAAGTAAATGTAAATCAAGTATATTCTGAAAAGTTTATAAAATGGTTTTCTGACAGAGGCATAAGTTCAAAAACTCTTATATCAAATAGAATTGCAGAAGGTATAGAATATATGCCACAATTAGGTAGAGAAGCTAAGACAATAAATTTTAAATACTTTAGAGATTCTCAATTAATTAATATTAAATATAGAGATGGAGCTAAGAATTTTAAACTAGTAAAAGATGCCGAAAGAATTATGTATGGGCTAGATGATTTGCTAGGGAAAAAAGAAGTAATTATTGTAGAAGGCGAAATGGATAAATTAGCTTTTTATGAAGCAGGTTTTAAAAATTGTGTTTCTGTTCCTAATGGAGCAAGTAACTTAAAAATGGAGTATTTAAAAGATTTATCTGAAAATTTGGATAAAGTATATTTAGCTGTAGACAATGATGAACCAGGTAGGAAATTGCAAGATGAACTATCAAGAAGAATTGGAAGGGATATATGTTTAAGGGTTTCATATCCTAATGACTGCAAAGATATTAATGATGTATTAATTAAACATGGAAAGGAAAGTGTAGCAAAATGTCTAGATGAATCACTAAATTATCCATTAGAAGGCGTGTTAAATGTAAATGATTTTAATATAGATATTGATTCACTATATGAAACAGGATTAGAAAGAGGTTGTAGTGTTAAACATAGTACATTTGATAGATTGTTTAGTTTTGCTCCATCACAATTAACTGTAGTAACAGGAATACCAACTCATGGTAAAAGTAATTTTTTAGAACATTTAGCTATAAGACTATCTTCTTTACATGGATGGAAGTTTGGAGTTTTTAGCCCTGAACATTATCCTATGCAATTACACTTTTCTGTGTTAGCTGAAAAATTAATTGGAAAGTCATTTAGAAAAATTACAAGATATAATAGGATGACTAAAAATGAATTACATTTAGCTAAAGGTTTTATAAAAGAGCATTATCATTGGATTAGACCTAATGGAGATGTATATACTATTGATTCTATATTAAAGACGGCAAAAGCATTAATAAGAAGGCATGGTATAAACGCATTAATTATTGATCCTTACAATAAAATTGATGCTAATATAGGAACTCAAAATGAAACTAATTTTATAAATAAATTTTTAACAAAACTTACAATATTTAAACAAAAATATGATATACATATATTTTTAGTTGCTCATCCAAGAAAGATGAGTAAAAAAGATAATGGAGAATACGAAATTCCTAGTCTTTATGATATAGCGGGTTCTGCAAATTTTTACAATCAAGTTGATAATGGTTTTACTGTATATAGAGATTACAAAAATCAACTTACAAAAGTGTTAGTTCAAAAAGTTAAATTTAGACATATTGGAGAAATTGGAGAGGCTCAGTTTAAATATAATCTACAAAATGGTAGATATAGTGAAGTAGGAGAACACTTAGATAATGATAGCTACATGATTAACAATCAAAAATCTATGTTATAATTTGGATATTAAATAAATTAGTTGTTACATTGTAATATGACTTGCGAACCTTTTATATTAATAACAGTATGTATTTCTTTAGGATTTGCATTGGGAACAATTTTTATAGTTTATCAAACGCATAATGAAATAAAAATGTTAGAAGAAGAGTTAGATTATTTTAGAACAAGATACCATGAGTTGTTAAATAATTGGAAAAATAAATATACTGATGATTAAAATAGGAACATTTTTTAGTGGCATAGGGAGTCCAGAACAAGCATTAATAAATTTAGATGTAGAGCATGAGGTTACTTTTGCTTGTGAAATAGACAAGTATGCAAGAGAAACATATTTAAAGAATTTCAATCCTAAAAATATGTATGAAGATATAACTAAATTAGATATGAAAGATTTAGATCCTGTAGATTTATTAGTTTTTGGATTTCCTTGTCAAGCATTTAGTTTAGCAGGTAGAAGAGGGGGGTTTGATGACACAAGAGGTACTTTGTTTTATGATGCCCTAAGATATTTAATAGAACATAAACCTAAATATTTTATAGGAGAAAATGTAAAAGGTTTACTAAGTCATGATAATGGAAAAACTTTTAGAACTATTATAGATTGTTTGGCAAAAACAGAAAACAACCAATTTTCTTTAATGCAATTTGATAATTTAGGTTATCATATACATTATCAAGTAATGAATACAAGAGATTATGGAGTGCCACAAAATAGAGAAAGAATATTTATTGTAGGAATTAGAGATGATGAAGATAATGATTTTAGATTTCCTAAAAATATACCTTTAAAACTTAAATTAAAAGATATTCTAGAGGATAATGTAGATGAAAAATATTTTTTAAGTCAAAGAATGGTAGATGGTATTAATAAAAGTAATTTTAGAGAAAGACAACCTATGAGTACAGAAGGTGTTTGTAAAACTTTAAAAGTAGGAGGAGATACTCCTTGCTTTAAAGATGAAAGAGTGCGAGTTCATAGTTTACATCCAAGAACAAGTAAAACAGGTAAGGGGGGTTCAGGAAGGCTACAGAAAGAAGATGGAACATCATATTGTTTAGACACAGCTAATTCACAAGCAATAGAAGTAAAAAGTGGTGCTTTAAGGACATTTCCAAGAACTAGTAATCCTGATAAAGATAGAGAAGATGGTAGAAGTAAAAGATTAGAGCTAAGATCAGATGATGTTGCTAATTCTATAACAACTCATGAATGTGATAGTTTAGTGTATGGGCATAAAAATACTTCTAATATAAGAAAATTAACACCTATAGAATCTGAAAGACTACAAGGATTTCCTGATAACTTTACTAATGGAGTTAGTGATACTCAAAGGTATAAACAATTAGGTAATACAATAACTGTAGATGTAGTGCAATCCGTTATTAAAAATTTAATATAAAATGGGTAAACCAATATATAGAGTTCTTGTTGAATATCAATATAGAAATAAAGGTAAAGGCAACTATATAAAGACACAAATTAAAAGCGATACGATTGATACTTTTGCATTGTCTAAAAATAAAGATGAAATATTTGAACATATAAAATTTAAAATTTTAAGGCAAATAAAAGCGAAAGATGAAAATGTAAATATTAAAATAACTAACATTAAAATACTAGGACAACATGGCGAAACAAACTATTAAAAGCGAATATTATTGGGAAAAAGACAGAAATTTCCCTCAAAATTCTTGTGTAAACCCAAAAATGAAAATGACAAAAGAAGAATTAGGTTTAATTAATAATAACGATAGAAAAAAAATTCCTATATATACAGGAGTTTTAAAATACTTTCCGGATGCCATTAAAGAAATAGCAAAGTGTAGTTATGCTGGGCAGTTTCAACATAATCCAAACAAACCTCTTCATTGGGATCGTAAAAAAAGTGGAGATGAACTAGATGCTTTAACTAGGCATTTAATGGATGCAGGTACTTTTGATAGTGATGGAGTTAGACATTCTGCAAAGGTGGCCTGGAGAGCTTTAGCTTATTTACAAAAGGAACTAGAAAAAGAAATAAAAAATAGGAATTGCAAATGTTAAAATTTATATGTTGGCTTTTTGGATTTGGATATAAAAATAAATTAGATGAAAATTTAAAAAAATATGAAAAGAAAAGAAAATGAATCCTACGAGGATTATAAGAATAGAAGGAAAGAAGAAAATAAAAAAACTAAAAGAAGATTGAAGGGGATAAAAGTTTGGCCAGGAGATTGGGGTACTTATGATTCTAATATACATGGAGCTGTAGAAACTAGATTAAAATCATTAATGGAAAAAATGAAAAATAAAAATGAGTGAAGAAAGATTAAGATGTTATCATTGCAAAGATGAAATGAAAGGTTGTAAGTGTAGAATGAGAAAGGCTAGTGATGGTAATTTAGTTCATGGCACTTGTTTAAATCAATATAATCGTAAATTAGAAATTTTAAAAAAAGAAAAAGATGACAAAAAATAATATCAGAGTCTTTGTGGACCTAGAAGTTACAGGCAACGCAAAAGGAGGTTTGTTTGTAAAAAACGATTTAAAAGACATTATAATAAGAATAGAACAGGATAACACACAAAGAGTTGTAGGGATAGTGTATGATGGAACTAAAAACTTAGAAATTTTAACAAAACCTGTAGAGGATTTAAATAAATTAGATATTTTAAAAGGTATAAAGTCAAATGATTAGATACCCACTAACAGGAATGGCAAAGCCTAGAATGACTAAGGCTGACACTTGGAAGAAAAGACCTATAGTTTTAAAGTATTGGGAATATAAAGATAGTATTAAAAATTGGGCTTTTCAAAATAATTTTAGATTAGGAAATGAAATTTATTGCATTTTTCATATACCTATGCCAAAGTCTTGGAGTTTAAAAAAGAAACAGCAAATGAACTATCAGGATCATCAACAAAGGCCAGATATAGATAATTTACTAAAAGGGTTAATGGATGCCTTGTTAGAAGAAGATTCCCACATACATACTGTTTATGCAAGAAAAATATGGTCTGAACAAGGTTGTATAGAGTTTTATAAAAAAACTAATCTTTTACTCTCTTAATATTATAATCTTTTTCCCCCTTATATCTTTGTTTATAGATTATATTTCTGCATTGTTTTTCAGTAATATCATGCCTAATAGAAATATCAATAAAAGTATTTCCTATATGCCCTTCGTTCATAACTATAAACTTATCAAAATCTTGAAACATCATAAAGTTTCTTAATGATTTAGGAGGTATAATCCCATTTTCAATTAAATGATATACCAAATCTTTTACTGTAAAATCTTTACCCCATCTTGATTCTGATTGACTTCTAATTATTTCTAAAAAGTCATCAATAACATCTTTTTGATTCGCCATCTACTTCCATAATTTTTTTGGGCAATCTATAAAAGATTCATCTATTTTAGTTTTTACTTTTAGGAAACAACCACATTCCCCGCATTTTTCTAAAACTTTCATTTTTAAAGGATCTTTATAAGAACCACATTTATTACTTCTGCATATTTTCATACGCTTTTCATAAACTTTTTTAGGAGCAAAGTTTAATCCTTCTCCTATTACTAATTTCCAAAACAATTTTTTTAAATCTTCCATGTTCAAATTTGATAAATAATTATTAAAATATACTAGATTGTCCTTCTATGATATTAACAACTGATTGTGAACTGCTAATATCAGATTCAGTTACAAACACTTGTTGTGAATTTATAGAGCTACTTATTAAGCCTGCAATATCATTTGCAGTCCAACTTCCTTTTGCATTATCCATAGTAGAACGCATACCAGGAGTTAGCCCTCCTTGTGCAAATTTCTTGCCATAGCCATTATATGAGTTCATAGCAGAAAGTTGAGGTCTAAACATTGCTGTACTTTTTTTGTTAATAACAGCTTCTCCCCCTTCTAACTCTACTACTCTACCTCCTGTTTTAAATTTAACTCCACCTCTTTCATGACTATTACCATATACCATTCCTCCAGATGCAAATTTTTCTAATGTTCCTTCATTATTGTTGCTAGGTGTAATCCCTCCAAACTTACCTACAAATTGTCTAGAAGCTATAGCACCAATTTGAGCAGCTACTAATGCAGAAGTTAATGGCACAGCAGCTATAGCTCCAATACCTGTTTGTGCAGTTACTTTAGTTATAGCTAACGCACCATTTATTGTTGCCATAACTAAATCATTAGCTTTCTTTAAAACAAATTGTTTTCTTGCAATTTCTCTTAAATCAGCAGCTTTTTGTTCTTCTAAAGCTCTCATCTTCATGTCTTGTTTCTTTTGCATACCTACTGTATCTAATCCTGCTTTTTCTGCAATTTCTAATTCTCTAGAAAACTTATCTTCTTGTACTTGTATAGACTTATCAGCTTCTGCTGTTACTCTTTGTGATTCTGCTTCTGCTCTATTAGCAGAAAAATCCATAATTACTCCAGCTATTTGAGAATAAACATCTTTTATTTTGTTTAATCTATCATCTTGGAGTTTATTCATATCTTCACTAAACTTTTTTTCATTTTCTAATATAGCAAGTTTACCTTCAGCTTCAGTCATAACACCAGCTTTAACTTTCATTTTAATTATATTAGTTTGTGTTACAGAATCTTCAGCTAATTGTCTTTGTCTTTCTTCATTGTTTCTAAATATAGATAAAGCACCTTCATCTTCCATTTCAAACTTTCTATCATTAAATTCAGATGTGGCATCTAAATTTCTTTGAAAATTATTAGCACTTTGTATATCTATAAGTCTTTGTTTTTCATCTCCTAATGCAAGTTGTATATCTTTATTTGTATTATATCTTCTCGTTTCTTCTTGATGCATTGCAACTAACATACTTTCTCTTCTCAATATACCTTCTGCAGTAGATTCGTTTAATCTTGCCCAACCTGCTGCATCAAGATTTTTTAATACATCATATTTATTTTTATTAGTTTCTATAAATTTTTTGTTTAATTTATCTTGATTTGAAGCAGTTCCATCTTGATATGATTTTATGCTTTTTAAATTAGTGTCTATTAATTTTAATTCTTTTTTATACTTATTTATTTTAGCTTGGAAATTATTTTCAATTTCCATTTTTTCTCTTTCATTAACTTCTACTATAGAGTCAGTTTGTAGCTTTAAAAGTTCTTTAATCCTGTCTTTTGTTGAATTAAGTCTATGAACACTAATAGCGGATTTTGTACTTGCTTTACCAGACTTTATTAAAGCAGTGTCCATTTTTTGTAGTTTTTTCCTAAGTTCTTGCACTTGTATTCCTACTAAATTTAATGCTTCTGCCTCTTTAATGTGTTGTGGTATAGCACCGCCTTGTGTTTCTTTAAATGCCTCTAAATCTCTTCTTGCTTGTGTTCTTACACTACTTCTATTGCTATCTAGTCTACTTCTAATTTCAGCATATTTAAGTTGTGCATCTAAGCTATCTTTTTCAGCTTGTGCTTCATCAATTTCTGCAAGTTGTTTTTTCTTAGCTTTATTTAAAAACCTATTTATTTCTTCTTGCGACATTTTTGCTCTTTCAGTATTAGATAATTTTCCTATAGCTCTAAAATCTTCTAAATCTTTTAAATAACCATCACTAAGTTTTTTTCTGTATGTTTCTTCTTCTCTTGTGTCTAATTTTCTAAACACATGATTAGATTGTTGTTTTTTAGCAATTAAATCTTGTAAGAGTTTTATTTCTTTTAATAAAGCTTTTTCTTCCCCTTTAGTTTTCTTTTCTCTTTCTTTAATTTCTGCCTCTATTTCTAGCAAACGTAATTTAGATTGTGCTACAGCAGTAATATTTCTTCTACGATCCTCATCATTCATGTTTTTTGTAGATTCTATATACGCTTCAATAGTTAGCTTTCTTTTTCTAAGACTTTTTGTTTCTGCTTCTTCTTGCTCAAAAGCTAAATCTATCAATGCTCTTTTTGCGGCTATTTCGCCTCTTTCAGTTTTAGTATCTTTTATTAATTTTTGTATAGCAACTAAATCTTTGTTACTAGCAATTTCTGCATCTATAAAACCTATTAATTCAGGATATTCTTGTTTTAGTTTTCTTAAAAGATTTACTCTTTCATTATCATTTTCATTTAATTCCATTACACTCTCTATATCTTTATCAAATGATCGGTGTAATCTATCCATTTGCATAACTGCCTCATCTGTTTCTTCTCCAAGAGTCATCATATATCCTATTAGAGTTCCTATTGCTATAGCTAAAACTCCAACACCTGTACTTGCAATAGCTACTTTTAATCCTTTCATGGCAGTAGAAGCAGAATATGTGCCTGTAACTAATCCTCTCATAGAAACAGCTAAAAGCCTTACTCCTTTAGCCATTCCCTTAAAACTAAAAGTTTGTGATAAAGTCATAGCTTTAAGTGCAGCTAAACGAAGAGTAGCCATTCCTAAGATAGCAACTAAAGTATTAAAAGCAAGTTTTATTGTAAACATTGCTCCTTTACTATTAGTTAAAGCTTGAATCCATAATGTCAAACTATCTATTGATCCTCTCAAACTATTATTAAACATTTCTCCAATAGCAATTCCTAATCCTTCTGTTGCTGACTTTAATAATGTAAAATCTCCTTCTAAATTATCTAATCTAATAGCCGCCATTCTTGTAACTGCTCCCTCTGCATTATTTAAAGTGTCTAAGCTTCCTTCTAATCCCTCAATATTACCTATTAATGTTAAGAACGCTGGTGCAGAACGCTTATCTAAAAGCTCTGTAGCCTCTGTAAGCCCAAAAGACTCCTCTTTCATACCTCTAAGTGCTTCAATAAATTGAGGCAGTCCTTGCACTGTTTTACCAAGTTTTTTATTTAATGTAGAGTTTGCATCTCCTAACCTCAACATTATATTTTTTAAAGCATTACCCGCAATAGAACCATGAAGTCCATTGTCTGCAAGTTGTGCCAACATAGCAGAAGTTTCTTCTAAAGTAAATCCAGCGGCTTTGGCCACAGGAGCTACGAATTTCATAGATTGTTGAAATCTCTCTAAATTTAAAGCAGAACTTGTAAAAGAAGCACCCATAACATCAACTACAGTTCCTGTATCTCTAGCATCTAATCCAAAGGCTCTAATTACAGCTCCTGCAGTTTCAGCAGATGACTTTAATGATTCTCCTGTTGCAGCCGCTAAATCTATTGTTCCTGCTTGAGCTTGTACTATTTCATCAGCTGTAAAACCTAATCTAGCATACTCTTCTTGTAGTTGAGCTACTTGTGTTGCTGTAAACACTGTTGTTCTACCTAATTGCTCTGCTGATTTTTTTAATTTATTAAATTCTTCATCTGTCGCACCTGAAATAGCTTTTACAGCAGCCATTTGAGATTCAAAATCAGAAAAAGAAGTAATAACTCCTCTAATACCACCTATGATGGCCCTAAAAGCAAAAGCAGAAGCTATGGCAATACTTGCAGACTTAAAAATAGCAACCATTCTATTACCCTGTGTGTTCAGCATCCTAGCTTGAGTGTTAGTTTTCTTTAAGGCAGTAGTGTTTTTATTTAATGCTGTTTGCATTTGCCCTAACTTTTTAGATGTAGCATTATAACCAGCAGTATTTGCTTTTAATCTTAAAAGAGTTGCGTTTGCTTTTTCTAATTCGCTATTTAATCTTAATAATTGAGTTAAATCTGCTTGAAAATTATATATAGTAGTTGCCATTTTATTTGTTTTTCTTTAAGTAAACTTTTTTTATACTTGTTTCTGTTGTACCATCTTCTTTTGTATTTTCTTCTGTAAATACTAAATCATGAACCACTCCATCTTCTTCTTCTACTATTAAAGAACCACCTTGTACTTGCATTTCTCCACAAGAATCTATTGAAAAAGCAGTGTGTCTATCTTCATTGCTAGTTCCAATTCCTACAGAAAATATTGCATTTGGAGTTTCTTCATTATAGCTTCCTACTACTGTTTGACTATTATTAGCTATTATGCCATCTCCTATTGCTATTCCAGAACCTTTAGTTACATTATTTTTGTTTGTTATTTTCTTTAAAGATTTTCTAGCTGTATTATCTTCTCTTTCTATAGTTCCAAAAGGAATATGTTTTGTTCCTGTTCCTTTATTAGTTTTTATATTTCCATATTGTACTTTATCTTTATATTCTATTAACTCTACGGTTGTTAAAACCTCTTGATTAGGCTTATAATCAGTTATTTTATTAATTGTCCAATATGTAGTAACATTATCTATTTCTAATTTTATAATATCTTTGTAATCAAAAGAAGCTATATCGTTTTGATTTAGATTCATTTTACAAGTTCTTAATGCAGCTCCACCATTCATTTTATTATATGCTGTTTTCCAATATTTAGAAAACAAACCTGGACTTACATTTCCTAACCCATCATCATAATCTCCCCATGATAAGCAATAAGGATCAATACTATTTCCTTTTTTATAGCCATCAATCCAATCCATAAATGGATATGAATTTTGTATTTGATTATTGCTTTCAAAGAAACCCCAATTTCTACATGAAGTTACAGAAGGTTGTGTTTTATCTCCAGAACCATCAGCCTTTACCCCATTAAGTAAGCTATAATAATTTACAACTCTTAATTCAGAAGATGGGAACATATTAAAATCAGGTCTATCATCAAAATCTCCATTTATTCTACCTCCTTCTCCCATCCATATTACAGGCATTAATGGATTGTTAGTTACAGAACCTCCAGATGAAGTCCAAGTCATATCTCCCCACCCATAAGAATTAGGAGCAAAAGGATGACTAGGTCCATGTTGTCCAGGATTAGATTGTGTTCCATAATTATTAAATCTCCAAGTAGCAGAAAAAACTTCTGTTCCTAAAAACATTTCTTCTTTTCTAAATTTTTCTTCATTAGTTTGCGTGTGAGATTTGTAAATATCATAATTATTGTTTTCTCTCCATTCATATAAAGACTCTAACCCCTCATCTCCACTATCTTGATTATATTTCCATGTAACTTTTTTAGCTAGTTCTTCTATAATAAATTTATCATTCCAACTTGTTTGGTCTAACTTTTCAGTCCAATCTAAAACTTTTCCTGAACCAAAAAAATCATCATAAGGTTCGCACTCAACTATTTTAGTTTGATTATTACTTGTCCATTGTAAATTAAACATTTCTGTAAAACCTTTTATATAATCTATTTGCTTAGTTCCACATTTTAAAACTTCTTCAAAGTTTGTAAATTGTGCTGGTGCTGTTGTACCAGCATCTGGATAACATAATATTTCTAAATTTTCTACATCTTGCCAACAAGCAAAAATTGAGCTAGAATTTGTTCCTGTTATTTTATAAGAAATAATATCTCCAGCATTTAAGTTTTTTTGAACAGGCATATCAAAAACAGATAACACATCTTGTGTTGTTTGATGTTGCACAGGCTGTCCACCTTGATAAAACAGTGTTTGTCCATTTAGCAAACAAGTTGCCTTTATTTCTGATCCTGCACTTGCTAAATTATGAGAAGTTCTTATACCTCCTTTAAAATTAATTTGATATTGGCCAGTAAAAGGAACTACATATCCATAAGTAGATGATCCACCCCAAGTATTAGTACCTATACCTGTTACTAAGCTATTTACATCTGTTGTTACATTTAAAACAGGGTACCAGGTTCTACCATAACCACCTGCAGGAATTTTACCTCCAGATTGATAATTACCTAAACAAGCATGAGAGCCTGGAAGAGAGGCATGAGCTACATTGTTACCTGAATCTCCAGTCAAAAGTGCAGGATCGGTTTGATAGTAATTAGCTCCTGAACCAAAAGGATGTACTAATAAAGATGCTGTTATGCTATTCCAAAAATCACTTTTTAAAGTATATCCAGCTTGTCTAAATATTTTTTGTACTACTTTTTTAGCATAAACTACAGGATGAAAATCATATAAATCTCTTGAATATTTATGTTGACTTGTATTAATTGAAAATCTATGCCAATCTCCATAATTAGCTATTCCCCAAAAATAATCTTCTGATTGTTTTGCTCCTGAACCCATGACTCCTGCTCTGTCAAAATCATAAGGTTTGTTTTGACTCCAACTATTAATTATATTTTCTCTGTTTTTTAATTCAGGAACTCTAGGTGCTATAGAAATATCACAAAGCTCTCTATCTCCTATAGCTTGACTCCAATCTATAGTGTCTTCTATTATATGGCATTTGTAGTAACCTCCTTTACCTGTTACGCCTTGTTCAATACGCATTAAACCTGTAAAAACTATAACTCCATTACTTTTGATTCTAGCTTTCTCCCAACTTATTTTTTGCCTTTGAACTCCAACAGCTAACATATTGCCTAATATAGTTTCATTGTTATGACTAGCAGGAATATTAAAAGTTTTACTATAGCCTGCAGTTCTTTTAGATATGTCGTGTAAATCAGAAGCTTGAAAAGTTAATGATAATGGAACTTTGTTGCTTTCCATAACATCTATTTTTTCCCAATTATAATTATCTACTTCGTAATCAAATGAACCTCCATAAACATCTCTTATAGTTGTAGTAACATCTGGCTCCATTTTTTTTAGCTTAATAGAATTTATTACTATTGAATGATTACCTGAAGAACCTACTTTTTCTGCATCTAATACTTTTATAGAACCATTTGCAAAATAATAATGAGCAGAAGAAAAAGCACCACTTGGAAAACTATTAGTCATCCATACCTTACCACTATTTGAGCCATCAGAAGCACCTCCCCAAATATTTGTTTTAGTTAAAGAAGTTAAACAATATGTATATATTCCTGGAGCTGTTATTGGTTGGCGTGGTGTTGTATTAACTACTCCTGTAGATGATGGAGATTCAAATACAGTTATTTGTGAGTTTACACATGATGCTACATCTATTTCTATTTCGTAATAATCAACATTACCTTCAAAATCTTTTGAACGCAACCCTAATTCTCCTATAGTATCATAAACACTATGATGGTTTTTTTGTCCTGATTCTCCTTCGTATGATAATATTCTTGTTTTATCTTCAGCATCAAAATTCCAAGATAAGTTATTACCTTTAGAGTTCCAATTACCACTATGTTGATATGCTGACACATACCATTCATAAGTATCAGAGCCAAAGTTGTTTAAATTAGGAACATCTTGTATTAATTGTGAAAGTTGCTCTCCACCTGTGCCTTTTACAATAAGTTTTGAATCATCTCCTGTTAAACCAGAAACTATATCAAAAACTAATGTTGAATTTTTTAGTTCTTGACTACTAAGCATATTAGTTTGGTCCAAAAAATACAAACTTCTTCCTTGCGAGTGTTCATCATTAGGCATTGCATTGTCTGGAGTATATAGTCCTGGAATACCACTAAAATTCATACCAGCATTACCACTCCATTGAAATTGTGGAGAACTTCCTACTATACCAGATGTATCTACGTTATATAAATTACGAGTACCCATACCTGTAATACAATTACTACTACTTTGTGTTAACCCTAAACCAACTCCATCACATAGTTTTGTTTCTAGATCAGCTTGTGTTATTTTTATTTGAATCCATAATTTATCTCCACTTTGTAGAGTAATATTACTATCCCCTAAAGGAGATTGTTGCGTGTTAGCATCTATAACTCCAAAATTAGATGAAGCACTACCATTGGTAACATTACATGGTGCGTTATAGTTTGTTCCTAAAACATTTGGAGTACCATTTGAATTTAATTTTTCATAACTTTGATAGCTATTTGTATTTGCTTTATAATGTCTTAATCTTAATCTAAAGCTAATATTATTTGCATTATAACTTCCAGGCGTTACTCCATTTGTATAAACTTCAGTAGAAAAACTAACTTTTAAATTATCATAAGGTGCTGTAAAATGATTTCCTGTAGGATTTCCTGATACAGTGCTATCTACAAAATTAAAATAATTAGATAAATTTAAAGTGTTGTTAGGATATGAACATGGATTTTGAAATTTTATTGTTTTCCACCCATGTGCTTGGCTATATACTTCAGATGTGTCTACATCATTAGCAAAAAACACACCTCCAGAAGTAGATACACCTCCACTTAAATCTAATATTAATAATTTATTTCCTCCAGGATTAAATCTATTAGAAGCATCAGTTTGTAAAGAACAACCTATATTAGCATTACCAATTCCTGTGAAACCACTATAACCACTACCACTATAATAATTATGTTTATATGGCAAGTTAGGAGCTTGATCAGTATTACCAACATCTATACACCCATTAAAAGTAACTTCGCTAGTAGTTCCAACTACTTCTTGATAAGTTTGTGTTGTGCTACCAGACTTTTCTCCTAGTTCTATTATTGTTGTGTTTGGGTGTATATTATTGCTCATTATCCTCTTTGTTGTGTTCTAGAATTTGCCAATGTATATTTAAACTCTATATAATTTACATTATTTTCTGTATTATATATTTCATAACTACCAGGCACTATTTGTACTGCTACTAATTGATACTGTTCTTCTTTTGCTATATCTTTTATTTTTACTTCTACCCAAACTAAAGGACTTGCTATAAGCTCTTGCAACCAAATAGCTTCTTTATTACTTATAGGCTGTGATATTACACTATGAGTATCTTCTCTATTTACCCAAAGCTCTTTTTTACCTCTTAATCCTCTAAATGCTGTTGGATTGTATTTTTCATATCTTGTAGATTTAATAGATATTGATTTGCTTTCTGTTCCATAGCAATTAAAAAAATCATAACCTCCTAATGAGTTTTTAAAATGAAATCTTGTTCTTTTACAAGCATCTACTCCTTTATTATTATCTCTATCTGTATAAGCAACTTTCATCCATCTTGTTTCTGGATTTCCATCTTCATCAAAACCTCCCCATTGATTAGATGAACTAAAAAGCCCTCCAGATAATGCAACAATATATATTTCACTAGCAATCAAATTGCCTGAAGCATCAACAATTAAATTAGAAGCTACACCATTTTGATTTAAAATAAATTGTTCTAACTGTATTGGATGTAAAGGAATTTTATGCATATTTTCAGTATTACTAGGATAAGATATTTGAACAAATCCACCATTTGTTACAAAACCTGTAGTTCCATTTCTTACAAAGTAAATCATAGAATTATAACCATTTCTTCCATTAAGATAATATAAAGAAGGAGTCATGTTATCACTAATATCTATAGAAACACCATAATTTGTTGGATGTTTCTGTGTAAAGTCTAATTGTCCACTATCATAAGTATTACTTGATTGATATGGCATATTGGTTAATGGCTTACAAGTTGCTGTACCACCATTATTATAATTTTCTCCCAATACATATCTATCTAAATAGTGATATTGCGATATATCTGAATTTTCTTGTTCATTAGTTGTAGTGTCTGTTGATATAAATGAAGAAGACTCTACAGAATCGCCTAAATCATCAAAAAGCAACCCTTGTGCTGTATTACTATATCTTACAGGCCATATAACTAGCTTAAATTTAGAAGTTTCAAAATATCCAGGAATTATAAAATTTAAAAATGATAAAATAACTCCCGTACCTGATCCTATATAAGAACGAGTATATTCCATTACATTAAATTCATAAGTATTGTTTTCGTTTTTGTATGCATTTATTAAAACACCTGTACTGCTATATGAATTACTTCCATTTAGTGCTACTAATAATTCTGCTCTTAAAAAAGAAACATCTGAGTCATTGCAGGATAGACTGCATACTATAGGTCTATAAGCCGCATAAAACTTTCTATAAAAATCTTTTATAAATAGTGGTTTTGCCATTTTGTTATATTGTTAAATTTAATTTAGCCATTGTGTCTGCTTGTATCGCTAAAATAGTATCTTGTGTTAATATTTCATTTATTTTATCATCTATCTTTTCTTTAACCTCATCCATCCATCCAGGATGTTTTACACCAGAGTTATTTGCTTTTTGTGTTTTAGCAATAGCAAAAGCTGCCTTTAATCCTTTTTTATAATTACCACCATAAAACTTTTTAGCTGCCCAAATAGCTAATTGAGTTATATATTGACTATCTGTATAATTACCTCCCTTACCTCTAAATGGCACATCAGTATATCCATCATTTAGAATTAATCCCTCTTCAAATGACTCTAAAGTTAAATTTGCAAGTCCATTATTTTCTTTTATTTGAAATGTTATGCTATCACTTAACAAACCAAAAGTGTTCATAGGAGAATTACCTTTTCTACGAACAGTTAGTCTTTTTTTAGCAATTCTTTCAGCAGCTTGTCCTGATCTTTGTACTAATTTTAATATGTTAGATAATCTACCCATATTAAGGATTTACTGTTTCATCATCTGGAAAAGAAGGTGGAAAAGTAAACTCATCATCACAAGGCTCACAAGGATCAAAGTCATCTTCAAAAAATCCAAAGCAAGGATCTGATGAACTACCTCCACAAGGATCAGTAAATCCTGCTAACACAACTTGTATTGTAAATTGGCATTGTAATGTAACAAGATTATCATTAAATGTTCCTTTATCTCTTGATATTCTTATTAAATTTTTTGGAATAGCTTCTTTACATCCTCCTCCTCCTGAAATACCTAAAGCACAACAAGAAATAAAATTCCAAAACTTTATTTCTAAGTCTGTCATAATTAAATGAACATCATTTAATGTTTGTACCCCTGAAGTATTACTTTTATTATCAGGTCTAGCTAAAACTATATCAAAATTCCAAGTTTCTAACTTACCAGATACAAGTGTTGAGGTTGGGTAACTTGCATTAAGATGATCATAGCAAATATTATGATTATTGTTGATATTTGTGTGAGGACCAAATTGAAAGCTACAAAATCCTGCAGATTCTGCACATTCTTTCATTGTGTCTATAATTTTTGTTAAAGTATATTCCATATTAGCTAGTTTTCTTGTTTAAATCATTTAATTTCTCTTCATACGAATTACAAGCAGATTTCCAAGATAAATATGTAAATATCTCATATAACTCTGTAATTAACACACTTTCCACAGCACTTAGATTGTCTTTTGTAAAAATTCCATCTTTAGCTACATCATAAAGAGAATTTAACCAACCATAACCATCTATTGTGCCTTTTGTTGCAATTTTTGACTTTCCTTCTCCTCCTTCTCCGTTGAGATTAGGAAATTTAGTGTCAATTTCTGTTCTAACTTGCTCAAAAAAAAACCGACATCCCAAATAGTTGCCATGTCAAGTTTTTCAAACTTCTTAGCCCTTTCATCTATAAGGGCATCATTTAATTTTTCCTCTTCTCCTTCTTTTTTACATAAAATAGCAATTTGTCTAGGCAATATTTCTATAATACCATTATCTAACATATTTGCTTGTAATTCTAACTGTTCAGCCTCAATAAATCTACCAAAACTACTTTTAGCCATTAAATCTTTAGGTAAATAAAACTTTTCATCGCCTATAGTAAAAGAATCTATATTTATTGGAGTATATTTTTCTCCAACCCAACTTAGCTTACTCATAATGTCATTTGCAACATCTAAATCCATCATGCTTATTTCATCTTCTGAAACGCCTAACCAAAAAGACAAAACTTTAGTATTTTGCTTTAAATCATTTAAAGTTTGTTGATATTCATTATCAGTTTCATCTTCTTTATTAGAAGCTAATTTATCTGATAACCTTACGAAAGCTAAAAACTTTCCATAAGTACATTCTTCCCATGAAGATGGAAATGTTACTTTATTGTCGTTTAAAATATATGATTCCATTAGTTTAAATTTATTTTATATTCTTTTTCTGTAAATGGATGTATTAATATGCTTTCATTTAATTCATCTAACACATCTAAAGTCAAAGATAATAGTTTTTCTTCACAATAATATACATCTTCATTTTGATTTAATTGTAAATTAGCCAAATAACCCTTTGTGGCCCAATATAAATTGTTAGGCAAAGATACAAACCAATCTCTACGATTAACTAATCCTTCTGAAACATATTTGCTTAATCCATTGTGATAATCTATAACATTTAAGACTAAAACTTCATATCCAACATAATCTTCGTTAAAAAAAGTAGAAGAGTCCATTAAATTTTGAACTTTAGTTAAATAATCATTTATTATAACAGAATGTCTGTTATTTAAAAAATATATTTCTTCTTTGTACGACATCTTACAATATAACAAATAACCTTTGGAACTTTATGGAACAAAAAGTTAGTTTTTTACCTCCAAGCCATAATTCGCTTGTTATTTTTAAACATATATCTCATTCTCATCATTAAAGCATCTGCAAAATCAGGAGAATGTCCTAATACAGCTTTCATTTCTTTTTTTGATAAAATAGCGAGTTTATTATCATTATCCATGTTTTTTCTTCTTATAACCTCTAATTCTTCTATAATTTTGTTTCTTAAATCAGTATCATTACATTTTATCCAAACATTACCTACATTTATCTGTTCAGCTAACTTATAATAACATTGTGTTTTTAAGTTTTGATAATTTTCTTTATTAAGAGGTTTTGAATTATTTACAAAAGGTTGGACTCCTTTCATGTAATGTGAGAGATATTGCCCTACTCCATCACTATCAATTATGATGTTTTTCTGTGGTATTTTGTGCGTATCTGCCAAGTTTCTTATCAATTTCTCCACATTATCAGCAGATGTCTTGTCTTTTGTTACTATTTCCTCAACTATTAACCCATTCCACACACAAATAACCAATTTATCACTACCTAATAAGGCAATATCACAAGAAAGATACTTTTCAGAGTTATCTGAAGTAACTTTTGAGTTAGTAAACACATCTAAAACAGCTTCATAGTCAAATAGTCTATCTTCTCCTGAATCATACTCCCAATTACCATGTAAAAGCCTTTCCCTTGAAACAGGATCAAGTTTTTTTAGTTGTTCTTCGTAAAATTCTGAAATATGAGGGTTGTCAACTAATTTTGCTTGTACAAACTTTTTATGTGTTGGCAAAGTTTCATCTCTATTTTGTTTATAGAAGTCATAAACCCAATTTTTTGATGGATTACAACTCATTAACACTTTTGGGCGTAAATTATATTCTGCAAGTTTAAATCTTATCCTAGAAGCCACTACATTTTTTGCTTTTTCAGTACATTGGTTCACTTCATCAATAAATGCACCAGAAATTTCCAATGAACCAAGTGAATCAAAGTTTGGATCAGCAGGATATTGAAATAAGTCTTTTAAAAGAATTGTACTGCCATTTTGGAACTCTATGACATTACTTTGGGCATTAAATTTATAAGTTTCTCCTTTTTTAACTCCCCAATCACTACAAACCATAAAAAAAGAATTTAAAGTAGTTTCTTTTAATGTTTTTAGTGTAGCTCTACCCATTAACCATCTAGTTCCTGGAAAACGAAGGCAAGAATATAAAAGCCATGCAGCTCCAAAATAAGATTTACCTCCACCAGCACTTCCTCCAAATAAAATTTCGGATGTAGTGTCATCATGTAAATATTCCCAAGCTAGATGTTGCTTTTTTGTTGGTTTAAAATTTATTTCCAAATTGCTTTAACAAGACTATATGCTGGTTGTAAAATTAGCTTTTGTAAAATTATATATGCCAATACAGATGGCAAAACACAAATTATACAAGATATTGCGAACACATATTCTAATGGGCCTGCATCTTTAGACTTAAAAAGCCCACCTATTGATTTAATTATTTTTTTCATTACATATTATTTATTAAAGTTAGCCAAGCTGAATTTGAAATGCCTGGTATTTTATTTACATACACACCTCCTTCTTGTTTTAAAAGAAAATCACTTTTAAGTGTTTCGTGTTCTGTTGAAACTGATGTATCTCCACCAGCACCTAAATTAATATCCCCAAAAGCATCTGCATTAGGTATAACATTACTAATTTGTATAGATTTTACTAAATCATAATAATTTACTCTTTCAGAATAGCTATTAGAAGTGCTAGATGGAGAATAGTTTTTACCTGCAGTTCTTGCACCTTCTAAAAATGTACCTCCTAAACTAAATCCTTTTTCTAATACTTTTAATTCTGATAATGTTATATCAGCTACTAATAATGTTTCTACTCTTTTGTTAGAAGTTGTGCCTGACTCTGTAAATACATCAAGGTACATATTGAAAGTAGCTTCTTCTGTTTGTTGTATCTTAATATTAGCATCTGGCCTAACAACTAAAGAGTTTTTATCGTTAGACAAAACATCTTTGCCATCTTCTGAGTGTTTGCTTACCGAACCTAGTCTTTGTGTTCTTTTTTGTATATCTTGATCCTTAGTTATTATTCTTAATCTATCTTTGGCAACACCTAGAGATTCCTTACCTTTTATAATAGGAGATGTAGCCTCTGCTCTTAAAATTACTGTCTTTGTATTAAATTTTGTCATGTTTTTTTATTTCTAAAGTTTCCATATTATGTTATTTATTTTTATTATACTTGCACTTATAATTTAACTTAATAATTAAAGATATAAACCTTTAACAAAAGTTATTTTCTTTTGTTTAAGCGATGATTAGCACATACTATGTTTTGTCAGAAGGACTCTCATAATTAAATACAAAACTATCTCCACCACTAGTTAAATCAACCCTATCAACAACTATACCTTTCATCTTTGCAACATCTTGCAATAACAATCTGCATAAATTCAAATCTCCAGACTTATATGACTTACTATATAAATCTTGTAACATGATTTGATGCTTATCAATCTCATACTCTCTTTCCTCTGAAAATTGCTCTGCAAAACTTTCTAATGCTTTTTTATAATAAATACTAGCCATCCTTCTTTTAATACCCCAATGAGCCTCACAATATTCCATTATATCTGTATACCTTATACCTCTCAATATTAGCTTTACCACTTCAGTCGTTCTTTTATAACTCACAAGACTTGTTGCCTTACCTGAACTCTTATTTAAGTCCAAATCACTTGGATTATATTTTGAAACTACTGTGCTAATAATTTTCTCATCTTCTTTTTTTTGCAATAGCTTGGCATTTCTTTTGTCAGCCCTTTCTTGATCCCTTTTATTCATATTGTAAAGTTACATTATTTATGCACAATATAACAAATAATAAATAATATAGTTTGGAACAAAAATATATATTATGCAGTTGGTGTAATAAAAGTTCAAAATCCGAAAATCTAGTGTGAATATTAGACTACCCCTAAATCACCCCCCAATTACGTAAATCAAAACACTAATTTTTTGAGCCTCAAAGTTTTAAAATATTTTAATTTTTTTTAAATTTTTTTACAATTTTTTTTTTTGATCCTCCAGTTTTTGGACGTTTTTTGATTTTTTTTTGTGTCATCTTGCACCATATCCAAATTAAAATAAGGCTTTTTTAATGTCTTTTTTTGTTGCAATTAGTGTAAAACAACTTTTAAAGATGTAAGACATAGAGCCATAAACAAACGCCCACACCACGCCACGCCACCACACCACCAACCAACGCCACCACCACACTACACAAAGCAAAGAAGCCCAATATCAACGCTTTAATATTAACGCCATATTGAGCCAATACAAACAACAACCAACCAACCCCCCACTCACACCAAACAACCCCCCCCAACGCTTTAAAATGAGCCAAAAAAAAACCCCAAATTAATGGGGCTTTATTTAATGAGCTTTGTTTGTTATTCTACTATAAAGGGGGGAGCGTTTGCCTCTAATAGATAAACTTTAAAGCCTTTAAAATGCTCTAATATATATTTATGAATATCTAGCCTTGTTTGGGCTTCATTCTCTATATAAGTTAATATATTAAATGAGGTTTGAGCCTCTCCCACATCTACACCACCTACAAAGCCAATACTTATAAAATAGGGGTGTTGAGTTAGGGTGTTATTTAAATAATCTTTTAAGGCGTTTATTTTGTTTTGTGCTTTTGGCGTTCTTGCTTCTCTATTATACAAGATTTTATACTCTAATTTCATTTTATTTATTTTTAATTATTAATTGGTTTAATTTTATTTTAGTGATATATTAACCCCACTTTTTTGTTATTCGTTATGGCTAATAAATCATTATTGGATGCGTTGATATATCCACTTTTTATCAAATCATTTAAAGCGTTAGCTCCTTTGAAGATTCTAGCGTGGCGATGTTTTGAAGTATCAATTTTTTTGTCAAGTTTCCCCCCCTCGCTAAATATTATTTTGACATTTTTAGGAAGTTGCAACCCCTCAAAAAAAGACACGCTTTTTGTGTAGGCGTAAAATATAACGTTTGTATTTTCTTTTGCTATTGTTAGCCATTTATCCAAATACTCTTTTGAATAAAAATCGCCACTATCGTGAATGCGAATATAATTAGCTTTTTTGCGTTTTACTTCTTTACTCATTAGCTCAACGAAATTGGCACCCCTTGAGATATTATATTTATTTTCAAGAGATTTGAAAACGTTTGGAAATCTTTTGTAGTTTCCTTTTTGAGCGTAGCAAAATTTGATACATTCCTTAGCAAAAGGGCAAACTAATTTCCCTTTACTAGTTTTATATGCACTAATAGAGAAATTATATATTTTTGTGTTATTCTCTAAAGATGTCTTTTTTAATTTTGTGTTTTGTGTTAATAGCATAGTAAAATATTAAAGGTTAATAAAATATAATATTATCGCAATAGGCAAAGAAGCTAAATAAATAATATTAAATAAATTGATAAGTGTGCTTTTTTTTGTTTCTTGTTTCATTTTGTTTTTTTTAAATTAATTAAGTTTTGATTGGTTGCAATATATAAAAATTTAACAAATCAAAGTTTTTTTATCTTGTTTTTTTAAATAGTTTTTTGTTATATGTTATTAACTCAAAAAATCAAATTATTTTTTTGGCTTTCTTGAGATCTAAATCGCAACAAAAAAAACCACGAAAAAAAGAGGAGAGAAAGAGGTTGCGAATCCATATAAAAGAATATCAAGCGTACATTTGAAGATAAGTAGAAAAACAAAAAACCCCCTTGTAAAGGAGGTTCTTGTAGTGCATTTGACACTTATTATTTGCGATTTATTTTTTAATCAAATAGACTTGCAATCGCTAGTAAGCCCATTATAATCCAAAAGGTTATCCACATACTTTAGAAATGATTTCGTTAGCTCTAAGTTTAAAAGAAGCCCATCCAAAACACTTTACATATATAATTTGATTGCCATCTAGATTCTTAAATATATCTCGTATGATTCTAGTTGTATGTAGTCTACCTATCATATAATGAAAAGTGATGATTTCAATCTTATCTCCTATTTTCAATTGGTTGATTTGTTCTTGATTTAGTTTATTCATTTATTGTGATTTTAAAGTTATTATCTATATCTAATTTTAATACCTTATTGATTTCCATTGTTACTAAATCTTGCACTTGGAATGTACCATCACAATCTTCATCATCAATTAAGATACCCATACTTACTAAGGAGTCTACGACTCTTATTGATATATCTCTAACATCATCATACGTTATTTCTTTTGCCATTGTTTTATAGTTTAGTTATTAATTAGTTTATACCCTTCTTTCTACACACTTTAGTCTATTGCCATTAGGATTGTGTTTAGTTACGCCACAACTCATTAAAAGCACTAACAAAGCGATTGTAATTATTATTATCTTTCTCATATTAGCTATGTATTTTAATTTCTTCTTTCATTCTTTTGATGAAATGCACCTTGTTAATCATATTGTCATCATAATTATCTAGAAGTTTTCTAAAGATACTAGTCAAGCCTTCTTCATTATTTATCTCAACATCCTCAACATCTTTCAACTCATTATAACACTCTTTTAATACCTCAAAAGATAGGTTTGGGATGTTTTTGATTTCACTATCTAACCATAGCTCTTTAGCCTTATGACTTTTTTGTAAAAAACTTATCATGTACTCTCTTGCTTCAACAACCTCATCCTTCTCTTTCATCTTCTTTAAAAAAACAACACTTTTTCCCTCATCAAATTCTCTTGTAGCATCATCATCCTTTGCCTCTACACCATCCTCAAACATATTTTTAGGTTCACATCCAAACTTATAGTATTCCTTTAAAGGCTTGAAATCATTGTGTAGATTAACTATTTGAGTGCCTCTACGATTATAATCTCCAACTTTACCATCTAGAGTGGCTTTGTGTTCAATTAAAAACTCATCTAAACTCATAGGATTATCTATATCCAACTCACATTCCTCCATAAAATCCCT
>Ga0098055_1000170_pt1 | contig 42971 bp, 54 predicted proteins | sample 17_taG_FD_75107 | JGI IMG/M metagenome (GOLD analysis project Ga0098055, IMG submission 75107) | Marine viral communities from the Subarctic Pacific Ocean - 17_ETSP_OMZ_AT15314 metaG | ecosystem: Environmental > Aquatic > Marine > Oceanic | place: Pacific Ocean | collected 2015-01-18 | reverse complement strand
CTTCGTGTTCGTGCTCTAGTTCTTTGACGCCGTAAATGTCGCACCATTCTAAGTAATCTTTACATACTATTTTGCTACCTTCGGACCACATTAAATAATCCATTAGTTCGCGTTCCATCTTCTCTAAATCTAAAATAGTTCCCGGAAACTCAAACTCAAACATTGGGAATATTAGTTCATGTCTGCCTGCTACTGGATTTGGTTCCTGTCTATAGGATGTGGAAACACAAAAAAACCCCGGAACGTCGGGGCGTGTTAGTAATTCATGTTCTAACCACATTTGGCCTGTTTGTGGCAATGGCCATTTCTGTCCTGCATAATCGTATGTTGCTATTGTTGTAGGATCTTCGCATGCCGCTAGTATGCTTAATCTGTTTTGTGTATGTACTTCTAAAAATCCTTTATCCATAAAAAAAGACCTTAAAAGGCCTGTTGCTTGTGTAAAGTGTAATGGGTTGATGAGTTGTGTCATTGTTTTCTCCGTTCAAATTTTTTTAGGCCGGTTGCCTAAACTGTTTCTATTTATATAAAATGCTATGGGAGTTAGAAACGATAACACTACCTCTTCTGGTAGACCTTGGACTTAATATTCGTCTTCAAATTCCGGAGGATTGTCTTTATCATAAGCATATGAACGACTATGCTTTTCTAACTTATCAACTGTTTTACCAGCGTATTCTTTATGTAGTCCAAGTTCTCTAACTCTGTCTGCTACTGCTTTGGCAACAGCAACTTGGTTTTTTGTTGGTGGGTTTGTTTTTGCGTTAGATGACAGAAAACTTGTTAATAGATTAGAAGCATCATCATCTAATTGGCCTGCCACATCTCTTAAAATATGTATTAACAAAGCACTTGTGCCCGCTTCTTTGGAAATTAAGTTTGTACTACTACCTGCTTTTAAATCAGCAGTTTTAATTCTAGCAACAATATCAGCAATATTGCGTCCTGCTACATTTTGCTTTGCTTCGTAATCAGGAATAGACATACCATTCTGTTGAGTAAACATGTTGTTTACTTCTGTTGCTTGTTTGTTTAACTCGTCTGCTTTTTCTTGTTTGCCTCTTTCTTCAAGATCGCCTGCTTGGTCAATTAACTTATTAAAAAGTTTGATGGCGCGTTTAATGCTAGCTTGCTTCGCTTTTTCAGCAGCTTTAGTTTCACTTAGTATATCTGTAACTTTCATTTTATTTTCTGTTATCCATTGTATCTGCTGATGGCTTGTTGCCAGGTTGTATTCCTTTTACTTTTGCAGGCTTTGCTGATGGTGTATTACTTGTAACTTTTTTTCCAGCGGCATCCATACTATCCTTATACATCTCCGGATCAAACTCTTGATCTGATTTTACAGGGTTCATGTCAATCTCGTCGTTTCCTTTTTTTGGACTGCCATAAGGATTCTTTTTTGGTGCTATATTACTACCAACTGGCGCCTTTGGTGTTTTAGGCGTCATCGGATCTTCTGTTAGTATGTCTGCAATTTTCATTTTACTTATTTCTATTATCCATTGTATCTGCTGATGGCGTTTTGCCAGGTTGTATTCCAATCTTCTTTGCAGGTTTTGCTACAGTGTTAGGAACAGATACATCCGGTTTTGCCTGTTTAAACTTATTAGCCGCTTGTTGGTTTGTTGCGGCGCCTGACATATTTGTTGTTGAAGCAATATTAGCGCGGGGTTTATTTGAACCAAATTCGCCGGCGGCACTAGCAGTTTGTCCTGCCTTAGCGCCACGGTTAACTATAGCTGATTTCTTTGGTTTTACTACTGGTGTACTAGCAAACTCACCTGCATCCATTGGTGTTGGTGCTTTCTTTGGTTTTACTACTGGTGTACTAGCAAACTCACCTGCATCCATTGGTGTTGGTGCTTTCTTTGTTTTTGCTACTGGCATACGATCAGCGCCACCTCCTCTTGGTGCAGGAGCGGCCTTTGGTTTTGCTACTGGCATACGATCAGCGCCACCTCCTCTTGGTGCAGGAGCGGCCTTTGGTTTTGCTACTGCTTTGCTTACATCAGCGCCCTTGCCACCAACTGCATCTATGCTAAGGTTCTGTCTTCCCCCTTTCAATATCGCGGCAATTTGGGCTTGTGTTAGGTTGGGGTTCTGTTTGATGAGATCAGCAATTGCTTTTACATTTGGTGCTTCTACTAGGATTTCACTAATTTTCATATTTATTGTCTCTTATTTGGCCCGATCGTCTTGATTGGTTCTACTAACTGGCTTTTTGTCTACTAGACGCTTGCCTACTCTATCACCTCTTATAACTTTATCAGATCCTGCTTTGCGTGAATCAGGTGATGAATGAAATGCGTTTCTAATATCTCCTTGTTTATACTTTAGGCGTCTACCATCATCTGCTTTATATGTATATTCTTTATCTAACGCTAAATCTTGCGCTGTTCTTTTACTACCCGGAGATGTTTTATAATCATCGTCTTTCATACCAGCGTTGGCTTTCATACGGTCAAGTTCTTTTTGCTTATTGCGCCTCGCTTTAATATCCTGTGCTTGGTCTCTTTTAGATTTTTCAGTATTAAGTATTGCTTGTGAGTTGTCTTTCCTTTCTAGACCGCTACCCGGTTCACCAGGAAGTATATCACTTGTAGGATCAGGCTCTTTATATGGGGAAGTTTTTGCTTGTCTCTTAAGATACTCGTCACGCTCCGCTGTTGCTCGATTCAACTCATATCCTGCACCTCTTTCTTTTGCTTGATCCACATCTTGTGCAACTTTTGCTACTGCTATACTATTAATCTCGTCTGCTTGATCCATACCTTGTGCAACACCACCTTCTTGATCTCTGCCATATAATTCGGGAAATTGTGCTTCAAAACGCGCCATGAGTTTAGCCCGCTCAATTGGATCATCTGCGTCTGCGATCCTCTGCAATAATATGTCGCGCTGTTTATTGCGATAAGGACTTTCTTTAATAATATCTTCAATTTTCATATCATAAATTCCAAATGTACTTAATTGTATTTATGCTAATTAGCACATTTTTAATATTAAAATTCTTCGAAGTCTGGTGGGGATATTCTATTAGTGCCTGAAACTCCTACTGTATCCTGCAATGCTTTCTCAAATACTGCTGAGTCTCCTAACGATTTAGTTGCGCCACTAAGCATATTTTCTAATGAACTTTTAAATTCATTGTCCTGCATTTTGGATGCTAATGATGAAGCAAAGCCTGTTAATGCTTGAACATTTTCTATAATCTTAGGTGCATCTGTTAAAGGTAAACTCATTTTTGCCCAAGCATCTTTTTCTTTTTGCATAATTGCGGCTACTTTAGCGGCCGCCGCGTCTGCGGCATTACTATCTGGCGCATCTGGCAAAAGTCTAGAAAGAACAGCGTTTAAACTTAACTGACTAGAAGCATTATCTGGAATAGGCGTAGGATCTGCACCGATACCTTCAATAGTTCCGCCGTCACTGCTTGCTGTAACTTCTGTCCAATCTCCGTAACATGCATTTTTAATCATTTCATAAACTTCAGTATTTCCAGAAAGTGCGGCTTGGTATTCTTCTAACGCTTGTTCAAACTCGCTAGGCTCCTCAGTTCTATTACCAAATGCATCATAGGTAACTGTAGGACCCATTACTGATCCCATCATGTCTTTAAAAGTCATAGCACCATTTTCTCCACTGCCGCCGCCGAATTGATCTGTTAAACTAGTTACTGCCGCCGAACTTACTTTAGTTCCTCCGGAAGGCGCGTCGCCTTGTCCAGGAACCCACGCATTAATGCTTAAACCACCTAATGCGTTGCTAAGTTCTCCAATACCCTCATTAGCAAGTGCGCCAAAATTTCCAGCAAAATCTTTTACATAATTAGAGTATTCACCAGTGCTAATTGCGCCAGCGGATGAAATTGCCTTATCTAAAAAGTCTGCGCCTGTGCTACCTGAACCAGCACATCCTAGTGCGGTTTTCATCTCATTAATAGCAGTAGGGTCCGTCACACTAGATAATAAATTTTGTGCTTCTGTATCTGTAAAGTCTGTTAAATCCAATGTGCCTAATGTTTCCATAGCAGTATTTCTAATGCCAGGAAGGCCTTGAACTGATTCCAATAGTGCTGTTGCTCCCTCTTCTAAAGGAATATTTCCTAGTGTTTTCAATGTATCGGCCGCGCCAGTAAATGTTGCGCCAGTTATTCCTCCAGACGCCATTGGTGCAAATTGTCCTGCTACTTTTGCTAAACCAGAAATACTTTCAGAAGCGCCAGTTACAGCATTATGCATTGCTTTCTTTGATTGGCTAACTGCTGATTCAATTTGCCCAAAGTTTTCTGCAAATTTAGACAAATCTGTGGGCAATATAGTTTTCATATGGCCTTCAATGGCGTCAACAAACGCGCCATCACCCCATTCATTTTGTAATGATATTGGAGTATTACCTGTTGAAGATCCTAAGTTTCCTATTTCTTCAACAAATATAGATGAGATGCCAAATATACCACTTTCGTTAGCCGCAGAATATGCATTATTGGCCGCTCCGACCATTTCTTGAGCAACTGCTATTTTACTTTTAATACCATCTATTAAATTTTGTGTAGTAACTGGTATTTGAATTCCAGTACCTTTTAATAATTCCGCCAGTGCCTCTGTTTCTAAACAGCGATCACCTGTCGCGCAATCTTTTTCAGCCATTTAATTAATCTCCTATCACAACGTCGGGACTACCTACGGATCTTGGGTGCCCGCACGTATCTATGTCTACATCTGTTCTAAGCGCAGGCTTGCCTTCTATAATAACCGATTTACAAGTTGAAACGGTCAAAGCATTGCAATGTGTACCTGGAATAGGGCAGGGAGCGTGTGATGACACGCTCATGTCGGGTATACCGGCTGGTAGCCCGTTAATTAAGACAGACTTTGCGCCATTTGTAGCAATGCCGCCTGCTGTATTAGGATCGTATTCTCTTTGTGCTTTGTATGACATATAGTTATTTATAATGTATTATAATAACTATTTATTATCCCATACTAATGCCAGTTGTTCCTTGAAGATATTGATCTGCCATTGGTTTAATCGTTTTACCAATAACCATACAATGGGATTTATCTAGTACGACTGTAGAATCTAATTCCATAGTAAACATAAACTGAGAAATGCCAACCCCTTGCGGGCCCATTTGTAAAGACATAGGTTTTTCTATTGTAATATGAGTTTCAGTTTCTTCACTAAATCTACCAATAACTTCTTCGCCAGATGTTAATTTGATCGAAATAACGTCGTTGTTTTTATAATTAACTTCTAATAACATGGTTTAATCCAAAATTTGATTGATGTATGCATACATTATAACACACTTTTCTAGCAATGTCAATCTTTTTTATACTATGATTCTAACTGATCAAGTGGGTGTGAAATTAGCCCTTGGAAACCGCCCTTAATCAATATATCGTTTTTATAAATTTGGGGAACTGTTCTAAAACCTTGCTCTAAGATCCATTGCTTTGCTTCTTCATTTGTATCTAAATTAACTTCTTTATATTCAATATTGTGTTCTTCTAAATACTGTTTTGCACTAGTACAATATCCACATGTATCTTTACTATATACAGTAATCACTTATTCTGTTCTCCTAAATAATATCGCATCCACCTGCCGCACATGCTAGTTCCTGTGAACTAGTGGTCATATCTTGTTCTTCATATTCACTCAACAATGCCCAGTCAACATCTTTTGGCATGCTTGCTAACATTTCTTTATATTCTTCTTCTGTACAGTCTTGATACGGTGCTTGCCTATATGTGTGATCACTAAACGGTAAGAACGAAACTCCTGACATCATATCAAAATTATTATATACCCACGCGCCAACTTCCATCCATTCATGCTCTTTAACAGTAATAGTTACTGATGGTTTATGCTCGCACCAAGATTCTTGATATACTTTCCATAACTCTAGTTGCTCAATAGCGGTCATGTCTTTACGGTACACACCGTTCTTAGGACCTTTAACTGGGAATGAGAAAACATAAGTGTGGTCTGGTTTTGTTACATCGTCCTCTACTGGAAAGCCTGCTTCTAGCATCATCTTAGCAAGTGGATCCTTTTTATCAGCGCGAATAGTTCTAATATAATAAGGATTGTGCCTTGCGTGAATACCACTTGCGCTGTCAACTAGTTGGCTAACTGTGCCACTTGGTTTAACGCATGTAATAGCAACTGATTGAGCAATACCTAACTTTGAAGCAATCTCTTTGTTTGTTGCAACTGCTACTTCTTTAAGTTCTGTTAGTAGTTCTCTTAATCCTTTCTTTTTACCATTAGTCAAAGCATTATCCATAATGCCTGTCAATGACACGCCTAGTAGTCTTTCTTCTTGGCAATTATTTTCCCAACGCTTATTTAAATATTTAAAATTTGTAAGTGTTGATTGCATTGTGCCCAAGATAGTTGCATTAATAACTTTGTTTTTTAAAGTTTCTAAGTTGTCATCTGGACGAACTACTACTTCGGATAAATTACAAAATTCTTCCGATCTTAAAATAATTTCACTGCAAGGGTTAGTACCAAAGTCATGCTCTGGGTCTCTGCGCCCACTTGCAGATGCAACTGCCTGCGCGGCGGCTCTGTTAAAGATACCACGCTCTCCTGATTTGGAGTCATACAGTGCCTTCCATTCTTCCATAAAGATACCAACATCCGGCTTCTCTGTATAACAAGCGGAATTGTTTGCTAATGCTCGTTGGGTGTGTGTTTCCCACCATTGCCCTGCTTTAGCATGTCTCATTCTATCATCACTTAGATTGGATAGTGAAATAAGTGCCGAACGGCGTACACCGCCAACTACAACAATCTCAGCAATCTTACATGTAATGTCATGACATTCCAAAGATGATAATTTGCGACCAGCGGCACCTTTAAAAATACCTACGCAAAAATGAAATAAATCTTCTAGTGGTCCGGGACCTGATGCTCTACCGCCAAATGTTTTTAGTGGTGCGCCTGCTGGGCGAACTTTTGATAAGTCCCACTGTGGAATTTGTCCGCCGTATAGCAAATGAATAAGTTCTTTAAGTGCTTTTGCCCAACCTAATTTTGAGTCTGCTACAACTATAGTTGTTTCAGTATCATGGAAGTCATCAGCAATGCGTGGCATCTCATTAACCATTTGTCTTTCAACACTAAATCCAACGCCTGTGCCATTCATTAAAATATACAAAATCTCATCAAATGCTCTTGGTGTTTCAATGGCGACAAAAGAGCAGTTGTAGCCTGCAATATTCTCCCTGCGTAATGCCTCACCTGCTGTCATAAGACAACGCATTGATGGCATAACTTCTAAGTTTAAAACTGATTCTGTCAGTTGTGTTTTTAAGCCTGCTGGAATCTTATATCCGCATTGTTCTTCTAAATGCTGTTGGAAAAAGTCAAAATATCTATTAACTGTTTCTTCCCATGTTTCTCTACGTTTAACATCATATCTGTAACGAGAGTATCTTGATAAGTGAATATACTGCTGATATAGGGTGGGTAATTGGTGTGTTGTCATTATTGATCCTTTAAACTGTTCTAACATTATACTACAAAAGTGACATGATGTCACGAGTTTTGTAACAATAATATATATCGCGATTGCGAAGTTAAATGTATTTAAATGGTTGGTAAGAAAATTATGTAAGTAGTTAAACTATTTTCTTGGTGCTTTGAAAGCAGATTAATTTAGGTATTCTATATAATATGTCATACTTGCTGATGAACCAGTAGACGTTGTTGTATACTTTAATGTTGCTGTGCCACCACTGTGTGTAACGGAAAATGAAACACCTAAAACAGCCGTTTCATTATAATCATCTGATAAATTACTTGCACCGGATTTTATTGCGATTGACATACTGCCTGTTCTTGATTCTGATCCACGTTCAATCTTGTATACAATTTTAACATACTTAACTTGCGATTCTAGAAAATCTAAACCAGTAGTAACTGCTGTTTGGTTATCATCAAGAGTTAATAGTTTACTAATAGTATGTTCTCTTCTGCCAAATATTTCTTTTGTTTTAGCAATAATAACATAACTATCTGAATTGTTTGTAGCAACTCTATCATGTGTTCCAATGTCGCCATCTTGTCTACCAAATCTATCTGATATGCTAGAACAATCTGTTACGTTCGATGATGCGAAATCAATTACATTGGCGTCTGTTGCTCCTGATCCAGTTCCGTCTGCGTCGCCATTATTACCAACGTCTAAGAATGTATTTCCTACTGTACGAATACCGTCACCATAATCAACATCAACTGCTTCGTAATCAACATCTTTAAATAAGCAACCACTGATATTAATGCTATGAGGACCAGTTCCGGAAGAAGTATCCTCTCCTAACCAAAAGGCCTTATGCATTGTGTTAAAGTCACAGTTTTGAAATGACAGTCCTTCAACAGCATCATTAGTATATACACCAAGTGGTACTCCAAGGAAAGAACAACTATGGAAAACAATATTTCTAGTTCTTAAAGCCAATGTTTCGGATATTTTAAAACCTGCTGGTCTATCACTACTAGATAAACCATCACCACTAGTATATGTTCCAACAAATGCTACATCATCAAAGAATGAATTTAACGTAGAATCAATTTGTATACAATCTTGTAATACATCAACAGTATCTGTAGTTTTGACTGTCATTCCTTTTACAATAATACTTTGCGGTTGAATTGCGCTGTTATTGCCGATATTTGGCGATGCTTGGCCAAGTGAGTCAACTGTACGCATAACACAACTATCGTGCCCTGCTGTTTTACTTGACGTAATAGCCACATTAGCAAAGGAATAACCACCACCACCGCTAATTTGCGTAAAGGATGTAATTACACCATCTGTTAAAACTGCTTGGAATGAAGCGCCAGCGCCGTCACCAGTGACAGTTACAACAGGAGCGGTAGCATAACCAGAACCACCGCTAACAACTGCTAATGACGCAACTGCTCCTGTATCAATAGTTGCCGTTGCTGTTGCGTTGGTTTGTGTTTCTTGGTATTGTATAATTGTTTTTCCAGAACCATCACCGCATAGTGTAGCCCACGTAGGAACTTCAATTGGTGCGGTGACTTTATATACACCTGCTGGAAAGTAAAGACTTCTTCGGGCTTTTTGTGAAGTGTCTCTGATAAACAATTGGTATATTGCTCTTGCTATGGCGGCAGTGTCGTCCACTGTGCCGTTACCGCTTGCTCCAAAGTCCATTACACTCACGTAGTCATCAAGTCTATCTTGTAATGATCTTACTATAGGAGTGCCTGCTGTTGCGCCAGTGTCTACTGTTGAACTAGCGTTACCTTCGTAAGTAAAATTAATAAGTCCTGCTAGATCGCTATGCTCTGTTAAAATCTGTGTGTTACCGACTATAGGAGCACCAGCACTTAACGGACCGTTACCAATATATAATGATCGTTCGTCAGTTACCCATCCTAACTCAGCGTGTGAGAGTTGAGGAAGGTTTTCTTGCAAACCGCGACGATGTTGAATTCTAGATATCTGTACAATTGCCATATGTATATTTATACTTTAGGCGTTATAATCACAGTTGCTACAGGCCATAGCACACATATTTAAATTCCCACAATCGCTGTATTCTTTATTAAAAGTGCGAAGAAAATCATTTTCCGTAGTGTGGGGAATCCAAGTATTTGCTATAGTATCAAAAAAACCTGTTTTAAATACTTCTTCTATACCGCCATATTTTAAGGCGTTATTAACGTCATTCTTGTAGCCAAATTCTTTTAACAAGGCTTGAATATCGTAAGTATATGCATTAGCAATTCTAGTATGATTGTGTCCCATCATACAACAAGGATAAACAAATCCGTCTGCTGTGATGAATACTTTAGATTCTCGTATGGCCAAACAATCTATCTTTCTATTATTCTTTTTTTCGTTTGAAATTCCACGAAGGACTTTGTTAATATCTACATCTTTGTAATTACTAATATTAGCAACATTCGCAAGGCTACTACGAGCCCAATCAAATTTTTCTACTTCTTCTTCCCACGATCTATCTTGATTGATATATTTTTCGTGTGTTATGTTTAAAAAGTTCGTATAATTTTTAATATCAATCTGATCAATTGACACATCCGGATCTTGCAAATTATTTTTAATATTTTCTGTTTCAGCAGTGAGGAAATTATTATACTCGCTAGTTGTTGCGCCACGCAGTTGCCCTCTGTATTCTCCCTTGCTGTTGTATACTGGAGTATTGTCTGCTCTATCTGTATTAATAATTTCTAGTTCTGTAAATTTATAATCTTTTACTAATTTTTCAACGTCTTTCAATTGATGTTGATTGTGCTCAAACAGTATAAACTGTAGCACCGCATTACCGCCTGCATCTATATATGCTTTGGCGTTTTCTAATACTTTGCTTAGATTTGTGTTTTGTCTATAATACGAATGTACTTCCTGCGTTGTACCATCTACGGCAAACCATATCTTAAGATTTTTGTACTTTGCAAAGTTGGCCCAATAATCAGTACTACGCATACCTCCGTTTGTATTAATATTCATATGAACGCTATTGTTACTAGAATACAAATACTCTACCATCGCAGGCAAATTAGGATTTGTTTGTGCGTCTCCAACATTACCACAAAAAACTACCATATCTAAATTACTAACCATATGCTCTGGCAATAAGACTTTGAACTCATCTAGCGACATATGTTTTTGATAAATTCCTGCTAGTTCACCGTAACCATAATGTGTTCTACTGCACGAAGGACACGCCGCGTTACATTTTTCAGTTATTTCAATTTGTATAGCAGTAATATCTTTATAATCATACATTTTCTTGTTCAACAAAAAGTTTTGAAAGATTATATACGCCTTGTAATCTTTCTGTTCCTCGAATAATAGGCCATCTGTATTTAATTGCTGTATCTTCGACTTCCAATCTTCGTCTTATTCTTTCCCTAAAAGTTAATTCTGGATTAGCACTGCTTTCCCAAGTAGAAGTAACTGGTCCTTTTTTTCCTGTGAAATCTTTCTCGTAACACAAAAACTTCACACCATGCGAACTTATCATTCTCTCTAATGGAGTATTTGATAAGATATCCAGCGTCTTGTTTAAATCTATACCCGTTATAGTTCCACTAGCAACATATTTTTGCCAGCGTTCATACATTTGTAAACTGTCTCGATGGTCTTGCAATGTCTCTGTTAAATAACCAACAATCATTAAAAAGAAACAACGCAGGCCTGTTCTTTTAAAATTTTCTAAATGGTAATCAATATCTTCATTGGAAAACTTTTTGTCCATTTCCCAGCGTATTTTATCACTGCCTGTTTCGACACCAACAAAAAAAGTATTGCCGCCGGCATCAGCAATCATGTCAAAATACTCATCTGATATTTGTCGTTTGGGCTTAAAAATAAATTGTCCGCTCCAACTAAAGCCTACGTCGTGCTGTTGATTATAAACTGCAAGTTTTTCGCACATGCTATTAAATGCTTTTAAACTTCCATTAATTAGACTATCTGTAAAATAAAATTTAGTAATGCCATGTTTTTCATAATGATTAATCATTTCGTTTGCAATGTTATATCCAGATCTATATCTAAATTTTGGCCAGTAATGACCAACATCACAATACGTACATTTACGAACACACCCTCTACTTCCTACAATGTTAACCTCTGTCTCTTCTTCTAAGTAATCGTAATTATCCAAATTATAAAATTTATAGTTGGGGAATGGGAGTGTGTCTAAATCATTAACTTGATTTAAGTTCTCTGGATAATTAATGCCTGGATGGGTTACATTTCCTCTTAAAAACTCTTTCAGTACTGTTTCTCCCTCGCCAAAAATAACATAGTCGCACAAATTTTCACGCAAGAAATATTCACCACTGTTCTTCCTTCCACTCCGTGCATCACCTGGTGAGTTAACTCCTTGTCCGCCCAATACAATTTGGCACTTTACAGTGTGTTCTCTAATTGCCTCGCAAGTCATTTTAGCAAATAAAAGGCTATCATAAGTGAAAACACTTATAAGCACTCTTGTGTTGTCGTCGATGTTTGATATTAACTTATCTTTAATTAATTCCTTTACGGTCTTTACTTCTTCGTCAGTTATTACTCTAAGAGATTCCCAAACGTTACCTAAATTATAAAATTCTTTATTGCCTACTTTTTTAAAAAGTTCGATATTTAAATCTATGCATGTTACTTCTTGTTTTTCGTGTTGTATTACACTAGCAATAATTGCTGTACTGATAGGCGGGCGGTGGACTTCAATCTGCGGAATTGATACTACGATATTTTTCATATATTTAAAGCACTTTTTATTTTTTGCATAATAGCATAATGATCATCGTAATTTCCAATATTAGAAACATCGCTTTGATAATTGACTTCTTTCTTGATATTGTGATTCATACTATTTTTAATATCTATAATATAATCATAAGCATTACTACTTATATCAAATTTCCAAAATCCATTGTATCTTATTGTGCAATCAGTAATAAATTTCGAGGCTGAACTCAAAGCGTCTGTGTATTCAATTGATGGTAGTAAAGACAAAATACTTACATCATCTAGTAGAAATTCATTTACAGTAATTAATTTGTCTGCTAGAATATTATTATCTTGATCTACTAGTGTGTCCCACACGTTGTTGTTCCCAAAATTTTTATTTTGCATACCCACAGAAAAAGGGGCATAGTCTAGTGTTAGACTAATGATAGTAGTGTTTTTTATAGCATTACAAAAAACGACATTGTCGTTTTGCTGTATGGTAAGATCAGGCCAAGTGTTACAGAACGCGCCGGTAACAGTTAACTCTATTTTCATAGTTATAAATTATAGTATTGTTCTACTCTTTTATTCCAATGAGCGGCCGCTTCTTCGAATTCTTCACCTTCGATGACAAATTCTTGGTATCCCAAGTCTCGAGAACACATTAACACAACACCTGTTTTAATATCTGTATCGAACATTTCATTGTGCGCCATGGCATATGCGGCTAACTGACAAAAGTAATTGCTAATCCATTCTTTCTTTTTAGGTTTGTTAGTTTGCTTAAAGTCAAGTATTGCTAAATTACCTTTCCAAAGAGCAACACAATCTGCAGTGCCGGCGTACAAGCCTTCATAATAAAGAGAAGTTTCAGTACCATAAACTTCATCAACATTCCTAAGACCTTCAGCAATAATAACATTTGACATATTATATGCTTTTTGGTGTATTACGTTACTGCCAACTTTGCGCTCATGGCTTTCAATGTACAGTTCTAAGTTTTTGTGCATTAGTGTGCCAACGTTGGCGGCTTCTGTGCTAATTTGCTGTGCTTGCTCTTTGCCAACACGCTTTTTCCAGTTTGCTAATGCTTCTTTTTCTTCTCTAGGTTTTGTCGCGTCTAATATAGTTGTAACGCTCGGAACTGCTGACCCGTTGGGTAGTTCGTACTTGCGTTTTCTGTCTATAGTTGTAACACGTTTTAACTCGTGGTAGTCATATTTTTCTAATAATATCATCTATATATTATAACAGATTTCTATATAAGTGTCAAAGTTTTTACTAGAGGTCGCCACCTTCACCGCCACCGCCACCGCCGCCCTCTTCGCCATAGTCAGGCGGAGTTTCTTGGCTAGGTGGGACGTAGCCACTAGCATATGGTGCACCATTTGCTTCAAAAATATCAATGTTCGCTAATTCTGGCGTAACACCATTTCCAAATGTGTTTCTAATTCCTGAGTGTAAATCGTAATCTGATCCACCTAATTGGCCTACCTCAGATGTAAATAGTCCAGTTTGAGTTAACTCTCCTATAACAATACCTAAGTTTGCCGCTAGTGATCCTATTAAAGCAGTTTGACTACTGATTCCAGCGGCTGAGCTTCCTCCTGATCCTGAGTCAAAGTCGCCGGCGGCCTCAGCTTGGTTGTGTAAATTCCATCCAACATTGTTCGTACCGCCCAATTTTCCGTCAGCAGGAGTAACTTTAATTTTACCAAATCCTTTATTTCCTAATCCGAGAAACTCTAAACTTGTTTGTGGTAAGGTAGGCTGGACGTAGTTTGATACTGGATTGGGGTTTCCTGCCGCGTCTAATGTTCCGTCTCGTTCTGCAGAGCCTAACGGAACAAAGTTAGTTGGTTTTCCAATAACTAGTGTATTATCAATCATCATAATATGATCCATAATAGTATTATTCCAATTAATTACCCATTTAATAGGTTGAGTAACTGTGGCGTCAAACCAGTTACCAGGATGTATTTGGTAACCTAACTTTCTGTAATGTGCCAGTACTGAGTTAATTTGAGAGTGATGTTTAAGCGCATCTGCACCTAAAACATTTTTAATAAGTTTTAGTAGATCAGGCATAATGATACCTTCTAATGCGGCCGCGCCACCAAGACGAGTAACCGAGGTAAACCCGTTAAAATGCTTTTTCGCTTCATCGTTTCTGACTGCGCTACCTTGACTGTCGCCTTCAACTTTCCTGCCAATGGCGCCTTGTTGGAATATTTCCTCTATACACCACCAGGAGCCATATTCATATACACCAGCCATAGTTGTGCCACTGGAAACTACAATACGTGTTTGGCCAGTGTCGCCAGCTTTTCTAATAATACTATTGAGCGCATTTACTTCGCTTTTTACATCGTTATCACCAAGAATAACCTTGGACCGCAACTCACTGGCGGTTGGTGTGCCTTGGTTAGCTTGATTAACTACTTGTGGTGATTCTTCTTCTGACATAATATTATTTATGCTAGTATATTATACTGATCTAAGATGAAGACTTTTGTTTTTTCTCTTTATTATCAACTTCTACAGCGTCATTGGCTGTAAGTGGAACAGGTTTAACATTATTAGTTCCTAACGTACTAAAAGTACCGTCTGGCTTTGTGCTTTTGTCCTTATCCTTAATACCTACTTTAGTAAGAACAGAGTCTTTGGAAGGAGATTTAGTGGCCTTGCGTACCACAAACTCGTATAGTCTCATTACCAAGAAATTTCCCAATAAAACGTGTCATTGGTTGTAGTATTTTTCTTTCTAACAATAGTATATTTTTTTGAACTAAAATGTGTCATTACTTCTCGCATCTGTTCACTTTTTAATGTACTTTCTGTGTTACCTTTCCACACGCTGTAAAATGCTTCGCCTGTTGCGTCGTCGTTTGTCATAGGACTACCAGTAATTACTGTACCATTTATAGTAACCGTTGTTGTGTCACTTGACGTTGTTGATAATGCATTATTAGCGATCGCGCTTAATACACGTAGTTCTAATATTGTTATTTCTTGAGCAATTAAATTATTATCTTGACCGCGGTCTCTTGCGTAAGATGCTGTTGGGAAATATGCCATAGTTTATGTTCTCTTTTTTAATGCTCGTTTAGCCATTGTGTCAACTGTATTTTGACTTGGCTCATCAATATTTGCCTCATCGGAGACATCTACTTCTACTTCTTCTTCTGTGTTTAGTGTAATAAAGTCTTTATCAAAGTTCTTTATTAAATTTTTGATGCTTGGAGTCATGTCATAAATTTGTTTAAAACTACCAAAGTCAATAACATGCCCCAAGTTTCTCATAGTATGAACTAGTTCTACAAAACTTATTTTATTGTCACCAGTCTCTGCTGAATTATCCGCACTTTTAAGTTCATGATTCAATATAGTAATTAAGGCTTCGACCATGTCGTCGTCGGTTGGTCCTTCTATAATATTGCTCTCAGCAATGCTAGTTATTTCAGCAAAACGCATCTTATTCGCGCTCTTCTCTACCTTCTGGCTCTTCTGCGCCGGCGGCTACGTCAGCAGTTGCAAACTCTTCTTCAGCAGGTAGTTCTTCAACAGGCTCTTCTGCAGGAAGTTCCGCGCCCATTTGTTCTGCTGGTGCTTCTTCGCCTGTAATAACTCTGCTTGCTTGTGCAAGTGTTTCACGACCATCGCCTAAAGATTGTACTAAACCATCTAATGTTGGAATCGCAATTGCGGAGTATGCTTCGCTCATTTCAGAGCCAAGTTCATTACGCATTGCGTCTAACAGTGGTGGTAAATCTTCGTTGCGTAGTTTGCTTAAATCATCAACTGCCTTTTGCACTCTGTCAACAATATCTTTTGATGCTAGTAGCAATTCTGCTTGGTCTTCTTGACTTTCATATAACTTACGTAGTTTATCTGAGATCTCAACTTCTGTTGATTCTAAGCCAAGTGACTTCTTTGCTCTCTTGTCAATATTTTTTAGCAGTTGTACGTTTGCCATGCCGGAACGCATAATGTCGTCTAGCATGTTAAGAAGAGGAAGGAATGTTTTAACATACATAGCAGGAACAGATTTACCATTCATTGCCATTTCAATTGCGGTTTTTGCTCTTTGCATATTTTCCCCGCCAACTAAAATACGAAGTGCTTGCAAACCTTTGGAATCAAATTCGTATTTTGACTCTTTATCTTTCTTCTCATCAAGTTCAATTGACTCGTTTTTTTGCTTTTTAGCAATTGCTTTTTGTAAACCAGCAGGAAGTTTTTTCTGCTTTGCAGTTAATCCTTTTGGTGCTTCTTCTTTATCATCCTTCTTAGCATCTTTAGCGGCCTTTGACATTGACTCTTTTTTGTCGCCATCTTTATCCAAATCTAAAAAGTCTGGTTTTGCTTCTTGAAGTTCTTCAATGTGCTTTTGCAAGTTTTCTTTAATGAAAACTTTTGCTAGGTATGATTTTGATTTGTGCAAACTGTGTCTATCTTCTGATAGTCGTTGCTTTTTAATCTCTTCATTAACAGTTAGTAGTAGTTTTTGCGTATGATCTAAATCTAATTTAGAAATATCCACTTTTACGCCAAATGCGTCCTGAATATTGTTGCTAAACTCTCCTGCTGTAACAGGTTTATTCATTTCTTTTAAGTTCATAATATGTTTCCAAATTTGTAAAATAAGTTAGTTGTATTTATTAGAAAACGCAATTATAATATAGTTGTGTTAAGCTGTCTTTTGCTTCCTGAGCATTTGATATATAGGTTGCTAGTCTAGCTTCTATTAATTCTACTTTAAACCAATCGCCTTCGTCAGCATAGTGCTTCATTCTTTCTTTTGATATCAGTAATTTTTCTAAAGCACAACCATATTTCGTGTCTTGGATGCTTGCTTCTTTAAAATTAACGTCGTCACCGTTAGTATAGAATATAGCCATCATAATAGCAGCCTTCTTTGTGTATATATTCTTCTCAATAACAGAATAACCCCTATTATACCCCTTCTTTAGCACATAACCATGGTTATTAAGTGTTACCTGAATATCTCCTATCTTAATACCCTTATTGAGTTTCTTAACATTCAAATAGTGCAATCTTCCAGTTTTTTCAAGACGACTATTCAACGATGTATACATATCTGTAAAGACTGAATCGATTCGTTTGTCGTTCTTGTTTTTATTTTTCTTCATAACAGTATTTAACTGTTTTGTTGTGGTTGGTAAAGGTTACTGGCCCGCAATCATATTGACAATTGTATTACCGCGATTGCCAACTTGCTTATACCATTTACTATTTTGTAGTTCTTTTGCGGCTGTTTTCCAGTCACCGGACTTAGCGGCCGCTGAAAACTTTGGCCAACTCTTATGCCAATTCGGACCCATGTTATATGCCAAATCAACCATTGCTTGCTTACGTTTTTGGTCTGCTAAACTATAGCCAGGAGTTGTTCTTGCACCTTGTACGTGATGATCGAAGTCTTTATTAAACATTTCGTCTGCTTGTTTGTCTGTAATACCTTTGGAAAAGTCTTCACCTGGTTTAACCAAGTGTCCGTATCCAATTGTATCTTTGCCAACCGTGTCTTTATAAACTTTTAAGCGTTTGCCTTCGTGTTGCTTAATCATATTCTTAAGAGCATTTACATCACCAAACTCTTTATTGTATGGATCTTGTTCAATTGTTTGTACTACTTGTGTTTTTGTTTGTAGATCAGGCTGTGGCGTGTTTTGTTTTACCGCTGTAGCACCACCGACGGCTAGTGCCGCACCTGCTACTGCGCCAGTTGCTTTCTTTTTCCAATCTTCGTTTAACACATCTTTGTATAGTGACACTTGTATTTGAGACTCGTCTAGTTTAGAGTTGCGTATATACGCTATGTTGCCTTCAACTTTTACACGTTTGAGAATATCCTTCTTAACCAAGCCATCAGCAATCCACTGCTCTTGCTCGTTTAAATCTCTTTTAAATACTCTCTTATCAGTATATTTTAACAGATAATCACTCTCTTGTAAATTAACATAAACAAAATTTACGTTAGGGTGTTGTATTTGTGCAAATCTCATTTCTTTTTCCTAAGTTTTGGCGGGCCGGATAAAAACGGTCTTGTAAACCATAGTTTAAACCAGTCTTCATCTCCGGGTTCCAAGCCTAACTCATGCTCTTTGCGCCTAATAGCAGTAGCAGTTTTGCTCATATTTTCTTTAACTTCTTTATTTAGTTTGGTTAACTCATACTGTACCATGTCACCTTGGTCTTCGATGTGTGTTTTATAGCCTAACTGACTAGCAAACTTTTGTACCATTCTAGTATAAAGTTTTGTTCTGCTTGGATTTGTGCCAGTGTTTCCTTTCTCACCAGCGAAATATATCATTGCGGGACTGCGTTCTTTAATAAACTTTTGTATAGCATCTAAAACTGTAGCAAATATTCTGTAAGCATCGCCCTCACCAGTTACGTCTTGACTATTACCTCTGTGAAACTCTACTTGATATTCCTCGGTGCCTTCGTGATTAAACATAATAAGCAGTGTTGTGCCATCAGGTAGTTTAGTAAATGCCATCGAATCGCCGCCCGTGCCTTCTTCCCAGCTTAACGGATATGGTTTATCAAATGTTTCAAGCAGTTCTTCTATTTTCATTATTTTCTACCTTTTATATTATTTACAGGTAAAGATCCATAATTACAATTTACCCAATCATTCCCTCGTTTACTCCTTCTTTATAGGTCAGGTCGGGGTTGCCTGCCCATCGATTCATCCATTGGCCCCATTCATCATAAAAGTGACGCATACCTTCCTCATCGTGAATTGTTGGATCACCATCAGCATCAACCTCATGTCGGCCGTGTAGAATTCTGCGAGCATCCGCATACTCATTCATTGTAGCCTGTTGTGTGCTTACTGCAAGTAAGTCCTCATGTAGGTTACGACCAAACGGTCCCCAAATACTATTGTGGTGCCGTTGTCTAATCAAACGCTCTTTCGGTGTGTCACTCTTTAGACCTAGACCACGAAACTCAATCATCACCTTGTCTGGTGCAATTGGTGTCATAATGTCACATCGTAGTGCTGACCCTCGTAGGTTAAAGTTGACACCAGGAAAGAAGTCAATCATCTCCCAGTGATTAGCAGGTAAATGCGGAAACGATAACTCATCCCTAGATTCAGAACCTTCATACTGGTCATACTGAACCTCAAATGAGCCTACATTTATGTGTCCGTTATCAAATCCAATATTCTTACGAGCAAAGTAGGAGTCATTGAACCCTGTTACACGATTGTGGTAGTGTAGATAGTCATGGTAAAACTCCGAGTTGGTGTCATGCCAAAGTTTGTAGTTACAAGGTATGATGGCCTTGTGATAGTGAAAGACCTCCAACGGTTCTGCGTCTAGGGACTTTTGCATACAATCAAATGATCCTGATGCCCACTCCTCAACTGTCTTGTCCATCTCCTCGTTTAGTGTGACCCATATGAATCCACCATACTTGACTTCGGTTCTGATTGGAGAAGCATCGTAAATATCTAATGCTAATGTGCCAGCAGGTTGACTGATACTCTGGTTATGATATGCCTTTATCTCTTTATCTGATATACGAACTACAATGATTGGCTGCATCGCAACAGTCATTGTACGAAAAGAATTTGTTTTAGGTAGTTCAGATTCGTGACATACTGGAACCCACACCTTTGAAAATATCTTTTCAATTTCTTCTTCAAATATCTTTTTGTCGGAATATATTCGACTATCAACATACTCACCACTGTTGATCTTACCTGGAATCCTGTTCCACTGTTTATAGTTTCTTGCTGGCATAATTATTTTTTACCTGATTTCATGTTAGCACACCAGTGATACATTTTGCCTTTCTCACCGCTATACTTTTTTGCTTTTGCCCTAAGGCTGCTTATAGAACCTTTACAACTTGCGCCGGCACGTTTTACTCTGCCTGGGCGGCTTTTACCTTTTACTTTACCGTCTTTAAAGTTTTCGTCAAGGTCATTCAATCCAACATAACCTTTAATGGTTTTGTCACCACGTGCCAATGCGGCTTCAACACGATGATGTCCATCAATAATCCAATAGTTTGTACCGTCTACTACAATTGGCGGCGAATTCTTTTGTTTTATATAAGACTTTGCTTTGTCTGGATTAATGTTTGATGGCGACACTGTCAGTTTAGACAACGGAATATCTTTGAGTTCGTATCTGTCAAAAGAATCAACCCACTGCTGAAACTCTTCGTCCGTTTCAATGTCGTTGTGTCCTGTATGAATGTTAGAAATCAGATTAAAGATTTCAAATGGAGTTACTGATTCCCAAACTTCTTTCTTACCTTTTACTTTACCGTCTTTAAAGTTTTCGCTTAGGTATTCGTCTAGAGCATCTTCACCAGTTGGACTAATTGTCCAAGCACCACCGCCACCATAAATTAAACCTGAGCCATCTAGTTCATCATATAATCTGCTCATAGCAGGTGTAAGACTGTGTGAATCTTCTTCAAAGTCCATACCTAAATCGTCTGCTGTGGCTATTGCTTTTAACAATAGCATGCCGCCGTGTCCTTTATTACGAAACTCTGGGAATATTTCTGCAAAGTTACGCACATTATCTTCGTTACGTGTATGTGTATATTGTCCTGCGTGGTTACCGTCTACGTATAAGTCTACAGTAAAACCATTTTTTTGTTTGGTTACGCGAAACTGCTTACCGTCAGCAAAGTTTTCGTTTGTAGGTAGTTTTGGCTTTCCGCTACCAAGTCCTAACTTTTTAACATTAGCAAACTCGCTTCCAATTGGAGCGTCTTTTGTAGCGTTTTGTTTTGTAATAATGCCTACTGCTTCGTTTATAAATTCTGTTGCTCTCATAGTTATTTTGTAGCAACATTTTTTGCTTTACCCTTTCTGTTTTTGTTTGGGTCTTTCCTACGCTTACGGTTGGCAGCTGTCTTACGACCCTTCTTGCCTAATGCGTGTGCTTTCTTTTGTGGTAAGCATTTTGGCTTGCCCTCGCCTTTACTTCCCCTAGCGCAGTCACCACGGATTTTTCCGTCAGGGCCAAAGCGTACCCACTTCTCATCAAACCATTTCTTTAAGTCTTCATTAACACTTTCTGCGTAATATGGATTCTCTGGATCTGCATCGTCGGACTCATCAGGCCACCAGTCTAATTTATAGCGTTCACCATCTTTAAACTGTTTCTTCATACCAAGTATGCGTCTTTCATATTCTTCTTTAACTGGATCTACTCTGCCTGCTACTACATCCATTACAAAATTTAGTGTAGTTGCGTTTGCTGTAAGGCTACCACAACGTGCGCCTACTTCATTCTTTAGATGATCAATTAGTATACTTCCACTGCATTTTGCTAGTTCGTCACTTAGTTCTTCTGGTACTTCTAAGTCAACATAACAGTATACAAAGTCATAATGTGGTGCAGGTGATCCATGTAAGATATATTCATCTCTGCATACTACACGTTTAAATCCATCAATATTGTGCCAAACAGTTTGCTCGTCGGTCATCTCATCTGGTTCACCAAATGTTTTTTCTAATTGTAAACTGTAATCTGCTGGTTCTTGATGATCCCAATTACTATAGTTTTCTGTAATAATTTCACTAATTTTCATTTTATAAATGCACCTATGCGCCCATTAAATTCTGGACATTTTATATATTTATATCCTTGAGGTGGTATCTTACTTTGGTTAGGCCACACTGGAATAAACTCTGAATTATTGTATGTAAAATCTGGATTAGATCTAAAGTGTGCTTCAATCAATTTTCCACCTATAAATTCACAGTTTAATTTAGGTTTATTGGCAAATTGTTTTAATATGCTAGGCAACGGAATTTTATCAGGCATTATTGCCCATTTATCCCACTGTATAAGTGTAGTTTCTTTCTTAAACCCTTCTACGCAAAGAACTTGTTTTCCATACGCATAATCTATTGATAAATGCCTACCTTCAAACCATTCACAATAAAAATGCCCAGGGTCAAGATCTACTGTATATTTCGAAAGGTATACTTTTCTAGCGTTTAATCCTAACCCCACAATATTCATTATTGGGCGAACAATATACCATCCAGGCTCAGACACATCTATACCCGCTGGCCCACACTTATATCCAAGTTTACGTGATAAAATTAGTTTGTCGTATACCCAAAGTTCTTCCGGATCTGCGTTTTTCCAATATACATCTTCTTCTGTATCATCGTACAATTCACGCATTAGAGTTTGGTCTTATTTTTTCTTACTCTTGTTGCCCCAGTTCTTTGCGCCAACTTTGCGACATTTTACTAGTGCGCCACTTGCGTAAGCACTTGGCCAAATTTTGTAACGCGACTTTACTTTACGGTAGCAAGCGTCTTTCTCGCCTTCTTCTAGTTCATAACTTTCTACAGTTACTGTTGCTTTCTTTCGTGCAAGTTCACCAATAACTCTATACTTTTCTGCTCGTGATCTCTCATCTTCAAAGTGTATCATACCAGATGAATTATCAACATCAATGTAATAGTTCATTCCTTGTATTCTTACTTCCGCACCATCTGGACTATTAGGATCTGTCGCAATGATCATATTGCCTTGTGTACGCACAACCTGATATTGTGCCTTTCCACCACCTGGTTGGGCAACCATAAATGGAGTGCCAGGCGGCATTTGTTTTTGTATAAATCTTGTTTGTTCTGCTTCTGTGTATTTAGGTCTAATAACAACGCCACCAACATTATCCATATCAATTCGCTTATCTCTAAGATCAACTACAATTTCTGTAGAGTCTCCTTGATTACCGATTAGCGGAACTTCATCTCCTCTTACAGGGCCAGCAATTTGGTATTGCGCTTCAAATAGTTCTGCTAGTTTCATTTGTTTAACCTTTGCTTCATAATACTTGCTGGATTAGTTCTCTTTGTTCTTGCGGCCTTTCTTGCTATTCTTGCTCCTAATTTTGCTTTAGTCATTTTTAATCTAAAACGCTTTTTAATATCTGGAGCGGCAAAACACTGAGCAGGCTTACCCACAATACGACCCTTGCGTCTACCAGCCGTACAGCGATATTTACGAACAAGTTTATTACCTTGTCGTTGCCATGCCATTTTTGTTTCTGCTATATTATAAAGTTCTTCTAAATACATTGTTATGTATTTAGCAGTTTAGCAATGTCTTCTTTAACTATATCGTACGACATTTTGGCTAGAGATGTATTAAAAAAGTGTCCATTATGTGCGTTATCTCTGGCTAATAGTTTTGGATGCATCGAATCATTTCCAATTCCGTCAAGGTATTCATTGTAAACTCCTTTATTAACATCTTTATAAAAACAAACCATAGCTTGTTTAACACATAACGCATTATAGGCTATGATATTCTTTTGGGAATTTATTAGGTAATAGTCTAATAAAGCATCTTCTTGGGATAGATTATCATAAAAATGGGAAGCAGTACTTGCATAGGTGTATGAACTACAATAATCTAAATACTGAATAATATCAGACAAAAGATCTGTATGCATTATAATTATTTTCTCAAACAAACTTCTAAATTGATGAAAATTAGTAAAAGAAAATAGTTTTATATTGTTGAACTCACACATATCTCGTACAATAGAAAAGTTTCTAGAAAAATTTTGATACCTCGTTTGGGCGTCCAAAGATCCATATAAAGAATAATTAAGTATATTTTTATCTTTACTCATCTCGTCTGAGTCTAAGATAGCAGGAAATACAGTTAGCATTTCGTGTTCAAATTGGTCTTTCGGCACTTCAAAAATATCGCCAGAGTGTAACAATGTATGAGATTTTTTTCCAATATCATATCTTCTCCAATTTGGAGGCATCCAAAATACAATATTTGGTTTAATAACGTTTATTAATTGGTATAATTGTGCTGTATTTAAATCAGAACTTGCACCAGGCGTGCCTAGATTAAACACTTCTACGTCATCAGTGTAGTATTGCATAATTAATTGTTTAAGTTGCTCTGCCCAAGTACTACTGTCATCTATGCCTGTTCCAAACACATGACTGCATCCAATAGTAATTATTTTTATTTTTTTATTAGAATTAAAAGACGGTCCGCGATAACCGTGTGCATTAAAGGTATAATTAATTGTTTTATCCTGCCACAGCGAATTGGCTACAAAGCTGTCTGTATCAAAAAAGTCAAAACTATATGTGCGATCGGAATCTTGTAAATAATTTTCGTATATATCACACTGTGAAATTGATGAAGAGAGGGGTGCCAAACTAGGATCCCAAAATCCTTTTGTCCACTTCGAAGTGGTTCGATATTTCTTATATTTCATTTAGATAATTTATAATGTAGCTTGTGTTAATAGATAGATTACTGCTGAAAATAGTGCGGCAATAACTGATCCACTTAAAACCCACATTGATTTGTATTTATTTTTCTCGCTAATAAGTAAATTATGCCTAATTTCATCGAGTTGTTGTTCAATAATAGTTAAACGACTTTCGATTCGTTCCATGTTCTCCTCCAGATACCCGTATCGTTCTGAGCAAATTTCTACGTGTGCCTCAAGGCTCTGCTTTTCAATTTCTGATGGCATAAGTCCTTCCTAAATGTATAATACAACAATTGCCTACCGCCCGCCCTATATTTATGTGCCTTTTAATATGCCTTTTCATTTCGCCTAAAATGAGCCTAAGTCTTTGCCTAGTACTGTATTTAAGCAAACAGGTATTAGAAATTAACTGATAGTTTATCAGACGAAGTTATGTAGATATTTTTGTTTTTTGCACTTGTCGTGTCCCAAATGGGTGTTTTTATACTAGCCGATTCTGTTAAGCCTAAAATAACTGGAACATTTGCCAAGTCGTTCAATAACCCAGAGCCAGGTATGTGTTCTTGTCCGCGCTCCAAGTAAAGTCCAGGTTGTTCTACTGTAAAGGACGTTACCCAAAAAACATGTTGTTTTTTAAAAGAAGAACCAAAGTCTAAGTCTATGACATCTTCTATAGAATATTTACGTGGAGTTTCTATGTACATAGGATTACCACGTAAACTAATAGTTTGTATAAGAGTTTCTAAATTGCTTTGTTGCCCACGGCTTCTAATCCAAGATTCTTGATTATTGATAATTTGTTTAGCGTCATCAACAAAAGCAGGAAGATTAGATCTATATTGTGCGACTACGCCTGTCATTGTAATGTCAATTAACGTATATACTGTAAAGAATTCGCCCACGCCGCTTCCAAACCTGCCGGCTCCCGTAAATCCATGTTCTCTTACATTTTCCATATGTATACCTATAATATGCTACTATTATATTTAGCAAGTATTATTTAGTCACAAAAAAAGCGGGATATTTCTATTCCGCTTTTCTTGTAAGTAGTTTCTAGCAATGCTAAAAACTGTGATTTTACGCTAAGAATTAAGCTAAGCCAACACCTGTAATTGTTTTTACTGATAGTGTTTGTGCTTGGATTGCGTCTAGACGTGCTTCTAGTGCTGTCCATACTGCGCCTGTACCGGCTGCAATGTGAGCGTGTGCGCCTGAAACACCTACTACGAAGCCAGCTGCTGCCACTGTGCCTACAACTTCAATTGTAGCGTGTTGTGCGATTGCTTCTAGTGCTAGTTGTGTATCTGTATCTGTTGTGAAGTCACCGCCTGTTGAACATAACCATACGATGTCACGGCCTAGGTATTCACTGTCGTCTTGTGCTCTTGCATAAGCTGGGTTTGTTAAACTTGCCATTTTTATAATCTCCTTTATCTTGTAATGTATAGATTCCTCTATACCGTTACTAGTATTTATACCGTTCAGTCACAAAAAAAGCGGGATATTTCTATCCCGCCTTTAAATAAAATGTATATTTTCTATTATAGAACGTATGTTTTTGCTGTTACTGTTGCTGATGCAAAGTTTACAGAATCGACTGTACCCAAATCAATTAAAACATCTTCTAAGTGGGCGGCCAATGTTTCACTGTTTGAGCCGTCATATGTATCTGTACCGTAGTCACCCTCAACACATACTGAAAGGTTATTGTCTGCACTATGTAGTGCGCCAATAATTACAATGTTAAAGCCTGCGCCTTGAATTGCATCCATGGCAGATGCTACTGCTGATGCTGGGCCTAGCTTTCCTGAAACGTCTGCGCCAAAATCAATATCTAAGTGTGCCAATGTTTTACCTAGAAAATTGGTGCTAAGACCAAATGATGCAGGTACTGTTCTTGTTACTGAAGCCATTTTTAATCTCCTAATTTACTACTATTTATACTAAACTGTCAACGTTTAGTTACTGGGCCACCTTTCATAATTCCAGATTTCATAAATTTACCTATTGCAGTACCCACTAGAGCACCTGCGCCAATAGCGGCTGCTGTGCTTACCCAGCCCTTGTTGCTTTGTTCTGGATTCTTAGCACCTTTAAGTTCATAACCGCCTTTACGCATAAATCCTTCGTATGATCCACGTAAATCACTTTTAGGTGTTTTGGCTCTTAATGCTTGAAGCAGTCTTGTTGAACTTGTTTTACGTTCACTGCCATATAATCTATGCCAGTCACTTAACAATCTTCTTACTGCGCTGTAACCACCATTACTAACTCCCAAGTTTCGTTCTAAAGACATGAGGAATTGTTTATCAAAGTTAGGATTACTTTTACCTTGTGCTACGTCTCTAAGATAACGCTTAAACTGTAAGATAGGCATACTTGCTCTGCCTACTGGGCCAATTTGTGCTTCGTATCTTGAAGGATTATTAAACACTGCTACCCAATTGTGTAGGTCGGTGCCTGTTTGTCTAATATTGCTGAAGTCTTGATACTGTAAAGTCTTTCTTGCATATTCAGCTGCCTGTCTTGCGGTATTAGGATCATTACGCATTGCTTGAAGCGACAGCACTGACAAGTAAATATTTTCTGCAACCTGTTCTGCACTAAGTTTTAGGCCACGCTCTGTTCGCAACGCCCTTGCTTCTGTTAAATCTTTTATAAATTTCATTATTTCCAAGCCTTTATGTCTAAAAAGTTTCTTCGTGAAAACTCTAATCTATCCACTAACTTTACGGCATTGCCAATTTTATCAATTGCTACAAATCCTTCAGGATCGGCAACCTCATAGCCATCATCTGTTTTATAAAACATACCAATACTTTCTACTCTATTAAGTTTTCTAATTAGTATTTGCTTAACTTGGATAAGTTGTTTATATACTGCTAATACTCCTAAAAGAGCATTACTATTATCCTCAATAAATTGTCTGTTTGACTCGATATCTTTTAAGCGAGCCTGACCCGCAGGCCCGTCGATTCCAGTTTTTAGTTTATCAATCTCTTTTTGTTTACGATCATCGTAGTAGTTTATAAAATCTTTTAAGAATTGCGTAGCGTTTGATACTTGGCCTTCACCTGCCTTAATTCTACTATTAACAAAGGGTTCAATTAACTTCTTAAACTCTTTATTTTTCATAATATTATTGAACGACTGAGGATTAACCTTTTGTATCAAACCACTTATTTTTTCGATTCCGCGTCTTACTGAATCTGTTTCTTTTGCTGTTAAGGTAGCAAGTCCTGTTAAATCTTTATATGTAGCGTCATCTGAAAAAACTTTTGCTGTACTCTTTGGTGCTACTGGACCGTATTGTGCTGACATATCACCTAACTCGGGACCACCCACATACTGAGTATGCCAAACTACACCAATTTCAGATGATAACATCTGTTTTGCTAATTTACTATCTTCCGGAACAGCATATGTTATTAATTGTGGTTTGAAAACAATATAACTCTCACCATTAATTTTTTCTGTTTTTAAGTCCTCTTTTGCAAAGAGAATATCGCCTTGTAAAATACCTTCTATACCTAACTTTTTAAAATGCTTAAGTGCAAGCATTAGTTTGTTTTGTAGACCAGGCGATTCGTGATTTTTTCTAATATCTGCGGGTGTTTTGTTTAACTTCGGACTCTTGTTAAATATGCTTTTAGTAGCAACAAAGAACCTACCATCTTTTGGATCTTTCCCAGCAAATATAGCAGGACTGCCGTCCCACTTAGTTGTTACTTTTGCTTTCTTACCGCCGTGTCCAGACAACATGCCAGCAACACTAGCAAGATGATTTAATGCCTTTTTTGCACCATTAAGTCCTTCATAGAATACTAAATCCTCTAAGTGAGTCATGTGTGTATTCTTACCTTCTGCTTCTAGCAATGTCCACTTTGCCATGTCCTTGCTTTCCCCTAATCGATATGTTCTTTCTTCTCTATTTGATCTTTCTTCTCTGTTTGGCCGGTCATGGCTAGGGCTCGGTTTTCTTTTAGTTACTGGCTTGTTGAGTTGTTCTTCGCTCTCTTCATCGTCTAATCCGATAAGATTAGCGGCGCCAGCAACTGCACCTTTTAAAAACTTTTCTACTTTACTGGCTGCTTTATTTTCCCAAGAGTCTGGGTTGGTGCCTTTATCCCAATTACCCTCGTTTAAATCAGATATCTTCACTTTCGCCCGCCTTGCGAATACCACGAATGAATTTTTTATTATCTTGTCCGCGTATACTATTGATGAGGCGTCTTTCTAACTCAGAAGCAGTATCATGATCGTAATTTTCATAAAGCTTGTTAACAAGATTTACGGCACTGTCAATGATGTGTATAGCGCGACTTTCGATAATCGCACTTTTATTCTTCTCGTTATAAAGAGTGTTTAATTCTTCAAGTATAGTTCTAGTCTTACGTTTCATATTTTATATACGCTCTACATGTATTTATGTATTTTAATTGTTAAATTTTGCTTTCTTATTAATGGAAGTCCAACCAAATCCTCTAACTGAGTAATAACAAGACGCAATTTTCCAATTTGGAATACGCGGGTCTGCGGCTTTCATGCCTAATTTAAATATTACGTCTGCTTGTTTTCGTAATCTATCAATATGAAACTTGTCTAAACTTTCTGCTTCTTTAAATTTTCTCAATGCGCCATACAAAACATCATGAATAACTGCGCCTCTTGCAACATCCCATGGAGATATAACCGCCCACATTGCCCGGGATACTGATGCTAAATCTGTATGATAGCCCACTGGAGCAGTAATTAAAATAGTGTTTGGTGTCTCATCTAGTTGTAGTTCCATACGACTCCAATCAGAAAGTGTATGCACCATATCAGGAACCCTAAATTTATCTATTTCAAATTTCAGTGGTTCAGTCAACACCCATTCTCTTGGGCCAACAAAGTCTGCTTGTAACCAATTATTCCATTTCATAGTAAAAATCCTTTTGATTTATACTATTTATAATTCGTCATCGGTTCTCATGTTGTTCAATAACGATCGAATCTTGCTTCCACTTGATTCTGCTGTGACTTTTGAGGAATCTCCACCACTAACAGTTGCACTTCTATTAATTTTATTAAAAATATCAGTCGAGGACCCAGTTGGAGTATACTCTGTACTTTCATCATTGCTGTGATATGACTGCGCTTCTTCTCCTATATCACGAATACGTAAACTGTCCAAGTCAAACTCTAAATCAAGTTTCTGTCCTACACCACTACTGCTTCGTGTTTTCATAAACTGTATTTGATATCTTCCACGCTCGCGCATTGCTCTGCTTGTAAAAATACCAATAACGTTATCTGCTGTATTAACTTTACTAATACCACCTGCAATGTGCGAATGATCAAACTCAATCTCATCCACTGCACCTCTGTTTAACTGCGATGCTGTAACTAATACTGTGTCTAGTTCTTTAGCAAAGTTACGTAGTTCCTCTGCCACATACTTGTCTTTAACAAACAAATCGCTTGGTGCTACTTTAGCACTTACCGGCATACATAAGTCTAAGTAATCAACTAAAATAACATCTGGTGTTATTCCTTTTTGTACACTTAGTTCTTTTACATAACTACGAAAATCATTAATATTGCTTTGTGCTGGCATATATTTAATTTGTAAATTTCCAGCCTTTTTAGATACTAACTTAATCTTCATCTCAACAGTATCAAGATCTTTAAAAATTTCCTTTGCTGGAATATTGGCTACCATACTATCAACACGCATTGCTGTAAGTTCTTCACTTAACTCCAAAGTAAAGTACAATACGTTTTTGCCTTCTAACACCCAGTTAACCGCCAAGTTCTGCATAAACAAACTCTTACCACTACCACTACCACCTGCGAAAATATTAAGTTCGCCTCTGTTAAACCCACCAAATAATTTCTTATCAAATGTTGGCCAGCCTGTACTCAACTGTCCGTTATTAGACTTTAGCGACATTAGCCTCCCTCTAGGATCATCCCAATAATCTGTTCCCATATCCTTAGTAAGACCAATTTGTACTGCTTTCTTAATCTTCGCTTCTACTAAATTGTAGTCACCCTTCTCAAGTAGATCAGCACTGTCTAAGATTGCTTTCTCAAGTTCTTTATGTCTACTAAATGTTTCAAATTCATCCATTAACCAGTTAGTATGATCTTCTGTAACCTCTTCTATAACACTTAACTTAGAGCCTGTCTTGCTGTTTATTTGTTTTACTTCGGGCAAAGACTTATATTCATTTACATACTCTTTTATAAATTTCGCCACCGGACGTAAACTTCTATCAAAGTTTTGCGGATTAAAAATATTTTGTACTCTAACATATGCTTCTGGATTAGCCACTAGCATTTCTAAATATAATTTTTGTAGTTCTGCGTTATACTCGTTGTTCATTAATTTTTTTCTTTGCCATTAAGTTAATTTTAAGACTTGATGTTTCTACATTGTCTAATATACTTTTTAAAGTAAACATTCTGCCATATTCTACTACTGCTTCATTTATATCGTTACATGTATCGTGCCAAGTTGGAAAACTTACATCCCACTTGTGGTGTAATGCTTGCTGTATTAATTTATTACCGGCACTATCATTGTCTGGCACCATTATAACTTGCTTATTTAAACTCTCAATTAAGTCTACCTGTGCGTCGCTCATATCACTGCCAAGTATAGCAACACCGCCTATAGCAATTGCGTCAAATGGGCCTTCTGTAACGATTACGAACTTACGCTCATCTTTTTGTGCGTCAATGTTAAACACATATCCTTGCGGCATACTATTAAAGTATTTAGGATTGCCTTTCTCTGTTAAACGAGCCGTATAGCCTACAATGTTATTTTTCCATAAAAAGGGTATAACTACTCTTTTGTTAAATCTTGCTGTTGTTACTGGTGTCCAGTAAAACGGATAGTCATTAATACTTAACCCCCTGTTTACCAAATACTCCACAATTTGAGTATTATCACTTTGTAATGGATCACACTGCTCTGGAAAGTCAGTAGGCTCAAAATTAATCTCTACTTCTTCTTCAATTAATCCGTGTTCAATAGCAGTTTCTTTTAACTGTATTGCGGTAAGCACCAGACGTTTAATCTCTGATTCTGCTACACCCATCCAGTCCATCAACTGCCTAAGTTTTCTGCCTAATGGTCTTCCGGGTTGCCATCCTGTCTTATATCCACAGTTAAAACAGTTATAGGATATTGCTTCGCCATTTAGTATAATACCCCCTCTACTTCGAGAGTCTCGCGTTTCGCCGTTGTGTACACAACAAGGAGCATTAAATGAATTCCAGCCACTAGAACTTTTCTTTACCTTTCCTGGCAAACTATTCATAATAACTGACTGTACTAAGTTCATAGTACTATTATATAGTATTATGGGTTATATGTCAAGAACGGTATAGAATTTTTTCCATACTTCCCGCTGTAGGAGTATGCACGAATCGAACTCTGTTATATACACCGTTCCAGTTTGTATAAGAAATGCCGGTTTTACTGGCCAATGTCACAGTTTTAATGTCAAAGTAGTCGGTTGGTGCTGGAGCAACATTATCGCTTAGAGTAGCCTGTACAACGATGTCACCGCTATATCCATTTACATAAAATGCGGCAGTATGTAATCCTGAATTTTGGTTTAGTTTTGATTCTGCTACTAACGGATTACTAGTATATGTTCCTCCACTTGCTGTGAAGTCTGCTAGGTTTAATGCCAAACTATCCTTCACGTCTGGAAATACACCATCTAAAATTTGCAATTGGCCAATAACATCATACGCGCCATCTACATAACCAATCATTTGATTATTTTCTCCATCTACAACCTTCACTGAGTAGTTTAGATACTGACTATCTAAGTTTAATAAATCACCTTCGGTAACAACAACCTTAACTTTTCCGTTAATTCCGTCAACTATAGTTGCTGTTTTACTTAATAAAACGCTTGTTCCATCGGACGAATTTAAAACATTAAAAGTAACTGTCTTGTCTGTAATAGTTAATGTTTTTTGGTTATCATTTTTAATTTGTATTTGTATCGTATTATCAATACCCTTGTATAGTTTAATCGGATGATTGTACATCTCATACCCCCAGTGTTGTTTGTCAGTGTCAACCTTAATTTTTAAGTTAACAATTTGGTCATATAAATAGACTGTAGTAACTAGCATTTTATTAAAATCCTTTACTATATTTATTAAAATCGTATGACTAACATTTATCAAGAACTAACAGAAAAATATCCATTTATAAGTTATATTAAGTATGCTGACAAAGAGTTTGTTGGAATTATCTTAAACAAAGATGCTAACATTGTTAGTATATACGATTACGATTTGCTTCCAAATTTGGAAATTAAACAAAAATTCTTAGAATTAGGAGATGTTTGGTGGTGGGAATCCAATAGGCTATTTCCAATCAATATTTTTCTTAAGAAAGAGTTTACTCCTTTCAAACCATACATTAAAACATTTATGGCCAAGGATGTAGAGATAGTTCACGGACCTTACGTTAGTATGAACGAATTAGCCCAACGAAGAACGAAGCGCAGAAACATTCAATTAGTGCAAAAAGTAAAATAATATGTCTACTATAAAAGTACACAAAAATAATATTATTAATGAAAAACAATCTGACCTACAATGCAGATTAAAATGGTCTCTTAGTACTGTTTTTCTAACGACAAACACTACTGCTAGTTGCCACAGGTGTGATCATAATCCAATCACAGAGGATTTTGATTTCCATAATACTCACCAAAAAGTACACGCAAGATTACAAATGTTACGAAACGAATGGCCAGAACTTGGCTGTGAGCATTGTAGAGTTATTGAACAAGCAGGTGGCATGAGTGACAGATTGTTGCATGACGAACTTGAGTATGCACCTTCATCACCTGTGGAATTAGTAAAAGATCCAAATGCTGTTCATGTTACTCCTACACAACTTGAAATATATTTTAGTAACCTTTGCCAACTATCATGCACTTACTGTGGTTCTCACTTTAGTAGTACATGGGAGTCTGAAAATAAAAAATACGGTGACATCCATAATTTTATGGTACCATCAGATTTGCCAGGCAAAGAGAACTTCCAAGAATTAAAATATTTGGACAAAGTATTTGAGTACTTGGAAGAAAAAGGACAATATCTTAGAAGTTTGTATATTTTAGGTGGGGAACCTTTTATTCAGCCACAATCTGACCGGCTACTAGATCTCATTGACAATAGCGGTGACAAGTTTAAAAACATGCGTCTACATTTTTTTAGTAACTTGTCAACAGACAAAGCACAGGAAAAAATAGACAGATTAGTTGGGTTAGCAGAGAATGGCAAAATATATGAAGTAAGTATTGTTGGTAGTATTGACTGCTGGAACGAGCAAGCAGAATATGTAAGGTTTGGGCTCGACACTTCTCTGTTTGACAAAAATTTTAAATATATATCCAATATAAAAAGTAAGAAAATAATGGGAAGCATTAACATATGTTGGTCCAATATATCTACTTTTACTATGCCTGAATTAATAGACAAATACCAAGAATGGACTGATTTAACAGTGGCGGCAGGCAGACCCTGGGGTATTAATATCAGTTTAATGCAAGTGAGTGGTAAAGATTTTATGCATCCTAGAATATTTGGATCCAAGATACTAGATTGGGGTTACAATGAATCGCTAGATAAGTTAAGCAAAATAGCCGGCAATGACACGGCAAACGGGTCTATTGGCAAAGCACACACATACTTTGAAGGTATTAAAAAATCTATAGAAAACGAAACCCCTGACAAGTTTCAACAACAAGAATTACATCGTTATCTTACTGAACTGGATCGCAGACGCGGAACAGATTACAGAGAACTTTTCCCTATAATCTACGAAGAGATCCACAAGCCATAATGTATAAATACAATTATGCGTCTTAAAGAGTTTAATTTAACAGAAAAAGCATTGTCTGACAAGTTACCACATGGTTCTTCACGTGGGCACATGGGAGAATATTTGTTAGGTAGCGCGGTTGTAGCAAAAATGAAAGCCGGTGATAAAAACATCTCTATTAAAGATGCAAAGGCAATAATCACCGCAACCTCTAAAAAAGAAAATTTATCTGCTAAGTTCAAAGGAGCTCAAGGAGATATTATTGAATTTATTAATATTATTAAAAACCAAAAAAATATAGATGACGCTAGGGATGTTAAATCATTAACTACGCTTATGGCAGATGAATTAGAGGGAGCAGTTAAATTTGCTAATAGCGATATATATGCAACAAAATATGCAAGGCTTTTTGCAGAAAATGGAAAGCCTGATCGTCTAGTTGTCAAGGCTGCCGGGGAAGAAGATCAAAAAGGTACAAAGGCAGATATTTTCTTAATTTATAAAAGACCAGACGGATCTGAAAAGCAGGTTAAGGGCTGGAGTTTAAAAACAGGAAGTAACTTAGTAGGGCAAGCATCTCCGAGAACGTTTGAAAATATGCAACAGTTCTTTAAAGAACTAGGAATTACATTAAAGCCTATTAAAAATTATAATACAGATCCACAAAAACATGTTCTAAATATTATGAAACAAGTAGCAAACGATCTTAATAGTTTTACTGCTGGAGACAATACACAAAAAGAAGGTTTACTAATTGACAATGTTTCAAACTTCTTAAATCACCATATTGCGATGAAAGATCCTAGAGTTTATATTGTTAATTTAGGAAACAAAGATTATTCTGCTCAGACAATTAGAACAATGAAAAAGAATTTACCAAGTGTAGATTTAGAAAGTGCATTTCGTTATGCAAAGGGAACAGCAGGAACTCAGGGTCGGCCGGAAGTAGCGGTTTATGAAAAGGGGAGTCAACTTCTTTTATTTAAAATTAGATATACGTATAGTGCCCCGAGAGTTAGTTCAAGTGGTAAATCTCTTCCGGAAAGGCACAGAATGTTTGTTGAAACTGGTCCTTTATTTAAAAAACTCTCTACAATATCTGCCAGAGACGTACAGGAAGAACCACCGCTATCTCAATAGATTCATATGCACAACTACTAAGTGTGCGTAGCCCACAGAGTGGCTTTTCTTAAAATAATACGCATTAGAATCATTTGGTACTGTCCAAACTTCTTGTCCTATTTCCTTCCACGTTCTATTTGCTAGATAGCGTTTAGCAGGGCGTATTACTGCCAAAAACATCGCCATTCTAGGAATACTATCCGGCATCATTTGCTTTACTAGTTCATAATGATTGCCAATATGTATAATCTGCTCGGTGTATTCTTTCTCAGCAAGTCTTTCCCACGGAGGTTCTGTAAACATTAGATCAATTAAATGTTCTTCGCTCTGTACTTGGTTATATAAGTTAACATTAAGTAAATCCAACTTAACGTATCCTCGCTCTTCCGCATCCTTGTGGTCGAGCGAGCATACTCCTTTTATAGGATCCATTGGAACATCTGTAAAGTAAACACCAGTATTATGCTTTATTAAAGTGTTATTACGTATAATGCCCGCAGGTGTATGGTTAGGCATTGCATTGAGAACTTTGCTTCTATCAGCCAAGTCTATGTCAATGTCAAAATTAACCTTACTCATTTTATTATCCAGTTTTTTCCATAAATGCTATTTTATCTTTAAGATGTAACTTTTCCTTTTTAAGTTCCGTCAGTCTGACATGAGTTTCGGCAAGATCTTGCCCCTCCAGTTCCCAAATCATGCTGTCTAGTTCTTTATGTCTTTTTCTTAATAATCTTATATCAAAATCTACTACATTGTCTGTCATTATTTTCTCCTATATTTTTGCTTCACTTAAAATGTGTTTAACCCATTCGACGTCTGCTGGGAATGCTTCAAATCTTTTACTCCAATAAACAGGATCAATGAATTCGTTTATTAATCCTAACTGCTCATCACTCATCTTAGACAACATATCCATACCCGTTTCACTGTGATATATTGTCCAAGGACTTATTTTGCCGTTGCGTATTAATGCCACTGCTTTGTTAAAACTCACATACCTAAAGAAATGATTAAACACAGAGTTATTATTATTTGCCCAGTTCTCCATATTGAGTATACTACGCTCTAAAGCGTCTCTAGCATTTTCTGTTTTAATATACGGCAATAAGTAATCTTCATATACAGAGTCTTTACACCAATTATCTAATTTAGTATTACTTTTAATAACATAATCAATAAAGAAGTCTGGGTTAATAGCATTGATGCTCATAATGTGTTTGCCAAACTTTACGAACGCATTATAATATTGGCTACTAGCAAAATGCTGATAATCTTTAAAGTTTGCAGACCCTTGTGTCAGTTCATAGAATCGCCTATAAGCAATCATACCTATTTGTACGTGCTTTTCGTCTTTCTGTAAATGTCTGCGCTTTTGCTCACATACATGAGCCGCTAGTGTTTTTTCTCTAGCGAAACTTCTGTTGCAGTACTTACATTCATAACCACTCTTTGATTGACTTGTCGTCGTATCCATGATCAATTGCTAATTTTTTAAGTTCTTTTTTATCGCACATTTGGGCATATGCTTCAATATCACTAAGTTTCCAAGTTGGGTATATCTCTTTAAGAAACTTAGTTTTCTTATTATCCTTTGTTTCTTTTTTCATTGTTAGATACTTGCGTTGAAACTTCCCAATGCCAGGATTGATAGCGCAAAGTATTTTGTAAGTTAAGTCGGGATGCTTACTTACTTCCCAAAAGTTAATGTTTAATCCATTATTAGTTGCGCGAACCATATACTCTTGTAATTCATTGGAGCCTGTTGCACTTGCGGAATATTTAAGTTGTAGATAAGGGCTAAATGCCTTTTGCTTTTCTTTGCTTAATGATTTATACCAGCGATAGTCTTTCTTATCTATTGCGTTAAACACTTCATATAACGGTAGCACTGATGGTTTAGCCATTCTTAAATCCTTTTACGTACTCTTTTATTGTAACATTTTCTACGTATTTGTCAAGTTCAAAAGGATTGTTATCAGCAACTCTAATTATTTTGCCGTTAAATCTATTACAAACTGCTTTAATGTTATATTGTTCGATAATAAAACCACCGGATTCTTTATTACTATTATAATAATTTTCTGTGTCGTTGTATATATTATTTACTCTACCACCACTATCTTCTAGGTCGAACCCGACTAAGTGTATTTCGCTATGCGTTCGCATTGCTATTAATATTGCTATTACACCCGAATTCATCATAGGTTCATACTCGGATATATTCTCTATATAATGAACATTTGCTATTTTAACACTACTTTGCTCAAACTCTTCTCGCATTGGTGAGTCAAGTATTACTAAATGGTCCGGAACAAACTCTCTATATAACGCATTGCAACCATATATTTCCCACTCGTCGCGTTTAAACAAGTTTAAATCTATTTGCTTACGGCTTTCGCCATTGCCTATTACTAACGCTTTCACCACCAGCCTGCCGCTACACCTATTCCTATTACATTTACAACAGCAAAGTAACCTGTAAGCAATACTGGCCAAGCAAGTTTGCGTCTATAGTATGCATAAATGCCTGTTATTGATCCTACAAGAAAGCCGGGATATACTAATAGCATATTAGGTTCATCTGCTGTAAGTGCTAAATTTAAACTAGCAAAGACCGTAAAAACAAAACTTATAAGTTCATATACAAATGCTATCTTATCGCTATAGTACGATTCTTTCCAAAACTCTATTATTTTATCCATTACATTACTTGAGTAACGTCAATAATTTCGGATTGCTTATTAATCTCACTCACAAAGTAAGCACACTGTGGTTTAGGTCCATCATGTAGTGGAACGCAAAGTAGTTGTCCAGTTTTAAGTTTTGGAAAGTACCACTTAACTTCAGTGTAAATGTCGACAATATCAATTTCCTTGTAACTATGCATATAACCACTTAGTGGATTATACATAAACGCTTCAAATCCTCTGTCATTGACACTTGTAAGTGGAAGCACTTCAAGATCTCCGACTTCTGGACTGCCTACTACCACATGCCAATCTACAGGCATAGCAATCTTATGATCGCCAAGTTTAATTACCACCGCAGGAGCATTGAAGGACTCTAAAAAGATAAGTGGTATAAAAAAGTAATCTGCGTCGGCTGGATTACTGTTATCAAGAATACAAAATCTCACATCATCTACCTTTTCAGGCATTGTATTCATAGCATAGGCTTCGTTGTCTAACGTTAATATTCTCATTGATTTTTCTCTTTTAAAATTTTAAAATGGTACGTCATCATCACCAAAATCATCATGATCTTGTGTATCTACTGGGTCATTGTCACGGGGTTTGTGATAATCTGGATTTCTTACTATTTGCTTTGTTCGCGGATTAACTACATAATATTGGTGAGATCTGTCTTTGGACTGTGGCTTTTTTAACATATCTGCCTGTTTTTTTCCACTCATGATCCGTGGTTGATAAATTGGTTTTTGTGGATTTCCGGCGTCATCGTAATTTACCTCATATGCTTTAGGAGCAGGAGCACCGGGACCAGAGTTCATATACTTTGTATGAACAAGTTTTTCTAGTGTAGCCATTTGCTTTACTAGTAATATAATTTCGGATTGTAAATCTTTATTTTCTAGTTTGACTTTGTCAACCTGGTCTAATATATCTTTGTTTGCTTTTTTTAGATCATTAAACTGGTCGACCAGGTCATTATACTTTTTATAAAGATCGCTAACTTGTGAACTCATTGCTTATTATTTATTATCCTTGCCATTTAATTTTTTCGACTGTAAATGGATACTCCGCTTCCCTGTAAAAAGACTTTCTTTTTGTTAAGTGTCTTTTAGCATATTTACACGTACTAGTAATATCCCATATCTGTACAAAATCTTTATCTTCTGCTTTACGTATACCACGTCCAATACTCTGTATCACTCTCACAAAACTCTTTCCAGGTTCCAGTAATACTAGATTAAAGATACGCGGTATGTTAATGCCAACTGCCGCAACGCCATATGTTGCTATAATAATTTTAGCATCAGAAGTTTTAACATCATCATAATGTTCTTTTCTTTCATCTGCTTTTGTTGACCCGCTAACAAAAACACTATTATCAATTTTACTTTCCAATGATTTGCCAGCACTAATTCTATCAACAAGTATTAAAGTATTTCCACTTTCTTTAACATTGTCAATGAAACCACTTATGTAATCAAGTCTACCCTCATCGTTAAGAAGATATTTTAATTCACTCTGATAGTTATTATATTCTCCGTAGTCATTAAGTTGTACTATATTAACGTGACAGTTGGCTAAAACACCTTTATCTTGTAGATCTGCGGCTGCAATTCTGTTTACTACATCGCCAATGCTGACTTTCAGTGACATCCATTCATATTGTTCTTTTGGTATTGTGCCTGTTAATCCCCAACGTATAGGCACGTGGGCAAACTGTTGCGTTAGTAATTGTTTCAGCACATCCGCTTTACTCATATGTACTTCGTCTACCATAATGCACACTACACCTTCGATAAAGTCTTCGATAGTAATGTCTACTTGGGCGTTGCGAGTTTTCTTTGTAAGTATGTTTAAACTCTGCCAAGTACAAATAGTATGCGTTCTGCCATACTCTTTTCTATCGCCATAAAACACACCCACGTCAAGTCCTAAGTTTATGTAGTCCTCTTCTGTCTGCGTTACAAGGCTTTTGTTTGGAACAATAACAATAGTGCGTCCATACTTCTCACAAACATTACTAAGTGCGGCAGTAATAAGTGTTTTACCTGCGCCTGTTGCTACTTCTTGTATGGACTGTGGGTTTTCTAAAAAGCGATTAATAACATCTATTTGGTAGTCACGCAAAACGATAGGTTTCCCTTCGTGTGTATGTCCCTCGGGCCATGTTACATGACTGTAACTTTCAGCAGTTACTTTGTCAAAGTTTAACTCTATGGGATTTCTATAGTCTATAAGTTCTATCTTATAACTGTCTAACAGTGGCAGTATCTCACCAAGTAGATTTGTATAAGTGCTACCGCCAAGATTAAAGAAAGACGCTTTACCGTCCCAGCGTCCTAAACGTACTGCTGGCATAAAACGTGCGTGGGGAATATCAAACTTAAATTTTTCGACTAGTTTTCTTCTTTCGAGCAAGTCTAATCCTTCAAACTTACAGTTAACTTCGTCTTTTAAATATAATTTACATTTTGGCATAATATTCGTTGCCAGGTCCTAGTTCCATTAATAATCTATTACTTTCTTCGTCGAGGGGAGAGTTTACAGTATTATAATAACACACTTTTGGTATATGGTCAAGAAATATATTAAATGTTCTTTCATTGACCATTCTGGTAAAAAATATTATCTGAGGATTTATTTCGCTTTCGATCAAGTCTTGTGCTGTATGTGAATAGTATACTAAGCAATCTTTCTTACCAAAGCGTTTTGCCTCTCCGACTGATTCCTCTTTCATAAGTTGTCTTATTACTTTAAAAACCATCGGATCAAATTGGGGATCTACTACCTTTGCATGGTTTAATGCGATAGGCTTCTTACTTTTAGACACACCAGTAACTGATTTTGCGCCAAACAATAACCTTTCTGGAGAATGGAATACAATCGGTAGCCTGTTATATTTTAAGGCATACATTAGTATACTTTTTAACTTCTTTTCTTTTTCTTTTAGAGTACCACCAAGAGAGACTCTACTATTAGATACCATTACATGCTCTACTGAATCTCCGATCATTAGTTTTACTTTGTCGCTTAAACCATAACCTAACTCATATGACTTGTCTATTAGCATCCAAAGATCAGTTAATTGCTCATCATTTAAATATTTAAGTAGTGAATCTGACGCATTTTTAATATAAGGTTTTAAGTCATTATCAACGCAAAGTTCTACATTATACTCCTCTGGAGAATTTTTTATACTATACACCTCAGTTTGGTATTTTAAAACTTCATCACTATACTCTATATTTGTAACGTTAAGACTTTCTAAAAAATTTTGAATAAAAAATAGATTATCTTCAGTAAAACTAAATGCCCATGCCTTCTTTCGTACGTTCCATGTAACATCAGTTTTATTACTTTTACCATGCGAGAATAAACGACGCGGGACATCTGCCGTGCTAAACTGTTCGGTATTATCCAACCCCGTCATAGTGAACGGAAGTTTTAAGTAGATGGTATTTTCTTCTATATAAACTTTAGCAGGCTTTGTCATAATAAAAAAGGGGAGACACTAGGCCTCCCCGAGTGTTATAGTTACTTATCGCAGGAGCGGCGCAATAAGTACCTAAGTGGCTTTGGTTATCTAAGTATGCTAACCTCAGCCATACGCTTCCAGTTGTTTTTAGACAGTTTACGCAAGTCACCAATCTTAAGAGCGGTGCGTAGCGACACTTCTCGCAGTCTGTCTTTGTTTTCGTCCATATAGTCAAGAACTTCTTGCTGGGCTTCGTCGTTCAGTTTATAGCCTTTAAACAATTCACCACTTTTGGCAATCTGCTTAATTCTAAGAGTCTTGTCGCGCATCGTGTCCAGTGTAAGGTCCAAGTAGTGGCAACGTGACTGGAGTGCTTCTAAATGGTCCTTGACTTTCTTAGAGCGGACGTTCTCAAACTTTACGTTAGTAATAAAGATTGCCGAACCATGGAAGTCGAACGAGTTAGGAATACCCTCGGACCGAAGTTTAGCACTATCAGCGTTCCAACAAATTCTACGCCGTTTGCCGGAGTCCAGTGCCGCTTTAAGAATGTTCAACGACAAATCATCAAACAGCACGGAGTCACAGTCATCAAACACTAGCACGTTACCGCGATCGCTGTACTCGTACAGTTTAGCGTACAGTCCGAGAGCAGTCATCGCACCCTTTACAACATCGTATCGCGTACGAGTGCCTTTGATTTTGTCAAACAGTGAAGCCTTTTCGAGAGTTGTTTCAACACCGTATGACTTACCAACACCCGGAGGGCCTGTGACAATCATTGCGCGGACGTCACCGTTGATGGATGCTTCAGTCATTTCGTTAAGGATGCTGAAACGTTCTTCAATGCGATTCATAACCTCTTCGTCGGTTTCTTCAACCACTTTCGGCGCTCTAGGCTTCACAAAGTCTGCTGAAACAGACTCTTGGGCCTCCATTGCTTCTTCTTCTGTGGCAGTCTGATACGCCATCACGTTCTCAATTTTAACTCGAATGTTTCGAGCCGGAAACTCAGTAGGCCTGAACGTTCCATCAACAGTAAGAAACATTCCGCCCTTACCATAACTTGGATCTTCCTTTGCCAACGGAAAATATCCGCTAACTTCTTTTCCAGCATGGACACCTTTATGAATGTATACAAAGTTTGACATAATTCGCTCCTTAGATATAATGGGGTATTTTATTATTGTGAGGTAAACAACGGTTTCATTGAAGTGAAAACTACATTAAATGCGTTCACTTCGTATTTCCAGTTGTCAAAAAAGCCATCGTCATTCTCAAACATGCTATCACTAGCACAATGTCGAT
>Ga0098055_1000163_pt1 | contig 43753 bp, 65 predicted proteins | sample 17_taG_FD_75107 | JGI IMG/M metagenome (GOLD analysis project Ga0098055, IMG submission 75107) | Marine viral communities from the Subarctic Pacific Ocean - 17_ETSP_OMZ_AT15314 metaG | ecosystem: Environmental > Aquatic > Marine > Oceanic | place: Pacific Ocean | collected 2015-01-18 | reverse complement strand
TTGTCGCCGATGCTAATTCGAATGTGTTTGTAGTATTATTCATAGCAACAACATCACCTTCTTCGAACCCGTGTGCCGTTTTATCTAGCAAATAGTTCATCTGCGGATTTAAATACTGAAAACGAGAGTTTACGTTGGCATAGAAGTCACTTGATACGATACCAGTCGGTAATGGGTCAAGCATTGGATGACCATTCTCGTTAATCTGAAATATAACTGCACCACCTGGAACTGTAAAGATACCAGAACCTGATGCGCTTCTAAATGTATTATATCTTAGTCTGTCTTCGACCATACATTTCACTGTCGCCGCCGATTTCTCTGAAATGCTTACAATCTGCAAAGCACGACCATCAGTTGCACCTGCAATGTAGTCACCGACAACAACATCGTATCCGTCAAATTTTCTTGGTGTTCTAGTTAAGTGAGAGCCATGATTAACTGTTGAAATAGAAACTGTTAGTTCCCAACGATATGCTTTTGGGTTTGAACTACCTGACCACCATGGGTCACCTTTACCATCATCAAAATCCCACTCATCTTTAACAACTGCTGAATTCACTGTCGCTGGCAAAACTTTTGCCGGGACATTTAAATCGATTGCGCTTGTTTTGTTAATCGCCATTCTTTAAGCCCTTTTTAAATTAGTGTGAACATTATCCACGCATGTGTGTCTGTACCAAAACTCCTTGATGAACCAGTATCGGCTTCTCTTAGAGTCAATGTTAAATCTACTGAACCCATACTGCCGAATGCTATTGGAGAACCTGCTGAACCACCACCGTCAATTTTACGAGTTGTGATATCTTTGTTCAATGGCATGATAACATATTCATTAGTTGCACGTGCATAACCGTACATTAATATACCTGCTGGAGGATAATTAGTTCCACTGAATGAAATCTCTACTGTACCGCCTGTTGTTGATAGAATAGTTGCACTAATTCCTGATGTAGCATTTGTAATTGATGATAAGTTTCCGTTTGTTGCATAGTTCAATTTGAAGTATTCAATATTTGAACCACCACCGCCACCACCTGATGCTGGTGTTTGAGGAGCCCATTCACTATTTGTTGCACTCCAAGTAAGAACATCACCGTTTGAAGGTGCGCTTGTGTTTGTATCTACATCTGATAAGTCATTAATAGCAGAAGCGCCACCACCTGATGATGGAGTTGCTGGAACAAATGCTGTTCCGTTCCACTCTAAATATTGACCAGTTGAAATGCCGTTTGTATTAACATCTCCTAAGTTTGTAATACTCTTAGAAGCAAAATCAGTAGTGAAGTCTGTTGTATCATAAAAATTTGCATGTGAAGTTAATGGCTGATTTTTCCACTGACTGTTTGCGTTGTCATAATATAAAATATCATTGTCTTGTGGAGAACTAATATTCGTATCAGTAATATCGTTCATTGCCGTACTTGCTGATGCGTTATCTGTACCCGGAGCCCATGCTGTGCCATTCCATTTTAGAACTTGACCAGTCGTTGCCGCAGTTGATACTACATTAGTTAAGTCACTTAATGATGCATCTAATGATACAACGCCTGTATTAATCTGAATGCCAGTGCCTGCAGTGTTTTGTGATGGGATTGCTGGCTTGTTAGTTAGATTGTCGTAGTCACCGTCAAACAATGTTGGTGTACCTGACAATGAAGCATATGCTCCATCAAACAATGTTGGTGTATTCTTAAGATTGTCATAATCCATTACATCTTCGCCATCAAACAATAAATTGTTTCCTGATGTTCTAAGAGTGTTATCACCAATATACAAAGAGTTGTCACTTAAAAATAAGTGTCTAACTTTTTTCTCTGCACTACCAATATCATATGTAGCATTCGTATCTGGTAATAAATGAAAATCATATTGTCCAAACAATGTTTCAACATCTGAGTCACCGTATGATGACCCACCACCTGATACAGTAGAGAAACTAAAGTTTCCAGAACCGTCAGTTGTAAGAACTTGTCCCGATGTACCGTCAGATATACTTAAATCTGTTAAATCTGATGGGATTGTTGGTGTACCTGTTAATGACGCATATGCACCATCGAAAAGTGATGGTTTATTTGATAGATTATTGTAATTACCATCAAATGCATCTGTAATTCCATAACCAGCGATTGTTGTTGGTTTACCCGTGAGCGAAGCAAATGATTGTGCTGGGACAGAAGTTAAATACCCTTCTTGTGAATGGTCTCCCCATCCATATGCAGTATTCCAATTTGCACTCCCGGCATTTACTATTCTTGCATCTGCTCTTGCGTTTGTATAATATAAATTGTTTGAACCTTCTGATAAACCGTCTGTGTCTGCTAATGCACCTGATGTGCTTGAGATTGTGATTATACCACCAACACCAGGTGTCAATGTGATATTGCTACCAGGGTGAAGTTGTGTTAATAAACGTTGGTCTACTCTAGTATCTGTATAGTACTTGTTTGTGCCTTCTGATAAGTCATCTGTGGACTTAGTGCCGAAAGAACTATCAAACTTTGCAGTTGTGAAATATAAATTATTTGTGCCTTCTGCTAGTTGGTCTGTGGACGTAAGAACTGTGTCATCGCCTGGTTCCCATACATTAGTAGTGCTGTTCCATTTTAGAACTTGACCGTTTGTAACGCCTGATGAACTTACATCTAGTAACTCACTAATAGACGCATTAAGACCCATAACACCTGTTGAATTATTATATGATAATCCAGTTGTTGCTGATATGGCATTTCTTGCGTCTGTGTCCGAATAAGATGAACCACCAGTTGATGCCGCACTTGGCGTCCATAATCCCGTAGCATTATTCCAAACTAGATGTTGTCCGTCTGCTGGAGCAACACTTGAAACGTTTGTGTGGTCTCCTAGATTTACAGGGATTGCAGGTTGATTAGTTAGACTAGAATAACTACCGTCAAATAATGTCGGTTTGTTTGTTAAACTATTATAGTTTCCATCAAATAGTGAAACTGTTTCATTTTCCCATTCACCTGATACATTGTTGTACTTTAAGAATTGACCGTCTGCTACACTTGAAAGTGTTACGTCATCTAAGTCATCGATAGATGTTACGAGACTTGGTTTATTAGTTAGTGATGCGTATTCACCATTGAACCAAGGTTTAAATTCGAACTGACTATTACCTGTATTCCATACAAGTGTGTCATCTTCACTTAAAGCACCTACGCTATCGACATCTTCTAAATGTCTGATTGATGCATAGTCATTAACCCATGCAGAACCATCCCATTGTATGAAGTTGTATGTTTGTACATTAGATAATGTCGTATCAGTTAGACCTGATAGAGTTGTAGTACCTGAAATTCCTGATAAGTCTACGGCATTACCACCTGAAATTTGTAGTGAATTGCCAGTTAATGTAAGACTTTGACTATCTGTGTTAGCCGCTTGAATAATACCATTTGCATCGGTTAAGTCATTAATGTCTGTCGGTATAGTAGGAGCACCCGTAAGTGAACTATAAGCACCGTCAAAATGTCCTGATGTTAATGAGAACTCTGTACCTGTTAATGTTAGTCCTGAACCAGCAGTGTAAGTTGTGTTTGTATCTGTTGTAATAAATCCACTATCGTTTGTTAACTCACTTATTAGTGTAGGGATAGTAGGTTTATTGGATAAACTGTTATAGTTACCATCAAAGTGTGCGCCAGTTGATTTCCACTTGAATGAAGTTGTGCTATGGTCATAGTATAGAACCATGTTGTCTTCACTTGCACCTGCAGAAGCGACATCTGTTAATGCCCCTAATGTAGATACTCCACCTAGTAGATTTCCTGTGTCTGTTAAGTCACCTACATCTGTAGGGAGTGTCGGTGCACCAGTTAATGATGCATACGCACCATCGAATAATGTAGGTTTATTTGACAAGTCATTGTATGAACCAGAGAACAATGTTGGTTTATTTGATAGACTGTTATAATCACTATCAAATAATGTTGGCTTTCCAGTTAATGATGCATACGCACCATCGAATAATGTAGGTTTGCCTGTTAGTGATGCATATGCACCATCAAAACTTGAACCTGGTAATGTAGATAAGTCTACAGTATTGCCACTTGAAATTGTTAGGTCTGTGCCGTTTAATGATAATGATTGTGGGAGGCCTCCGCCACCACCACCGCCACCGCCACCTGCGTTATCAGCCGCAACCCATGTTGCGCCATTATGTGTGAGAACTTGTCCAGCAGTGCCTGAAATTGTTAGATTATCTGCTAATACGGCAATGCCTTGGAATGTTTCTGCATAGATATCATTATATCGTCTGCTAGGTGAACCAATATCATATGCGTTATCTGTGTCTGGGATAGAATGGGCGTCTGTTCTTAAGAATTGACTTAGTGCTTCTGATTTTGAATATGTATCAAGTGCTGTTCTTGCCGCTCCGACATCTGATAAATTACTTAATGTTGTGTCTGCTCCGGCAACACCGCCACCACCACCTGATACTGTATTAGTAAGTGTTAATGTGCCTGCACCGTCATCTGTTAATGTAAGACCAGCACCTACTGCCAAACTCTTAAATTTTAGAGCATGTGTTGTGCCATCTTTAGAGTCAAAGATTGCAGTACCTGTACCTATGTTTGTACCGTCTTGTGGTGTCTCAGTAAGAGTTCCGTTGATTACTAGCGCATCACCGTTATCAGTGATAGTAATATCATTACCGCCAAGTAATGTTTTAAATTGTAATGCTGACCCGGCTGTGCCCGATAGTATACCTAGTCCTGCTCCTTCATTTACTGCTGTTGTAAACCCTGAAGCACCTGCTCCTCCACTTCCAGCACTGTTGACAAAAGCGTTTTCACTGGAATCATAAACTAAGACTTGGTCTTCAGTTAAATTTCCAATTAGTTTAAATGTAGGGTTAAATGGTTGTGCGTTTATACTCATGTGTCTCTTCCCTTAGTAATTCAAATATATCTTGTCAACATATCCTGCTGTTGTGTAGTCAGTAATACCTAATGCAGTTCTGTCTAACTTTGCTCTTAAATATACTAAGTTAGCGATGAAAGTAAAACCTTCAACACCAGTGTGATTTGTGTAATCTTTGTATGGCAGACCGCCAATCAAAATATCAAACCAGTCATCCTCAGTTGGCGTAGTTGCCAATGTTCCTTGGATTGTAATTCTAGCACTCAGATTTTGACCGTAGATAGCAACAGTATGAACACCATCTGTGTAACCGTAATAACTATCGCCTGGAACTGCTGAGCCTGTAACGTCTAGTTCAGTTGCACCACTTAATGGTAATAACTCAGTTGTTTTACGTGCCATGCGCTTCTCCTGTTCGATAACTTAACAAAGTTAAGTTATATTAGTATATTTAGATAATTAACTTCTATTCTTATTTATCTAATTCACTAATCAGTAACGCTTTATGGATTGAGGAAACATTCTCGCTGGCAACGAAGGAAATATACTCTGCATCAAGTTTGTCAACACAGAACATTGAATATACACGCCATCTGCCGAGTCTTCTGTTTAAGCCGTAATGTCGAAATAATCCGTTATTTGCTGGTGGGATTACACGTGTGCTTGTTTCTATATTTGCAAGTTCTATCATATTTTTGTTTAATCTAACATTTTCATTATCTTTAAACATAACATACAAGTCATTGCATAGATGTTCTTCAAAATGGTCATCACATATCATAACTATTTTGTATCGATGCTTGTTAAACCAAAGAGTTTGTCGTATTTCTTCATTTGCATCTTGCCCATCAATAATCTCTTGTAAGTTATCAAACATAGGCTCAACATATTCTATATGTAATCCTTCATATCTTGCTCTTGCTTTTAAGTAATCTTGTTCTTTTAAGAAATATAGATGTGAGTATGAACCGTTATTAACTTTTACGTCACCACTAAACCCATTTTCTTTACTACCGAATGTTGTCTGTAACCACAATGCGCAACGTTGTCTAAGTGCTTTTTCTTCTGGTAATATAATAGTACCGTCATACTTTGCCATCCAGTTCCAGTAATGGTCTCCAATGCCCCACAGTCTCTTATATGAAATCTTGTATGGGTATTTCTTATAAAAAAGTTTAGTTGATTTATTTGTAGGCGAAGTCAATTTTATCATCCGTGATATTTACTGTCACTGTCCCGCCTTCTCTTAGTTCTCCGAACAAGATTTCACGTGACAATGGTTTTTTGATATGGTCGTTAATAACACGTTGTAACGGTCTTGCTCCCATTTCTGGGACATACCCACGTTCACGTAACCACTTACGTGCTTTTGCACTAATTTTAATTTTAACATTCTTATCCTTAAGCATGTCATTAAGTTCATCAATTGTCTTATTCACAATCAAATCAATATGTTCACGTTCAAGTGATACGAATTCTACAGTAGCATCAAGTCTATTTCTAAACTCTGGAGAAAAGAACTTGTTTACTGCAACCATACTTGCATCGTCACTATCTGTACTAAAACCGATAGCCATCTTTGATTTTTGTGCCGCACCTAGGTTACTAGTCATAATCAGTATTACATTACTAAAGTCTGCTGTTTTACCAGTTGAACTAGTTAATCTACCATCGTCCATAACTTGTAATAAGAGGTTCATAACGCTTGGGTGTGCTTTTTCAACTTCATCTAGCAGAACGATACAATTTGGAGTTTCGTCTACATCATTAATCAATTGTCCGGCACCAGCGCCACCTTCTGCATGTCCTACGTAACCCGGAGGAGCACCAATAAGTTTTGATACAGAATGTTGTTCCATATATTCACTCATATCATATTTGCGTAATTTAATATCTAAATTATCTGCAAGTTGTCTACATAATTCGGTTTTACCAGTACCAGTAGGCCCCACGAATAAGAATGACCCAATCGGTTTATTGAGTGGTCTCATGCCCGACTTGGCTACTAATATACTTTCTACAAGAGTACCAACAGCGCCGTCTTGCCCGAATAATTTCTTTTTAATATTATCTTCTAAATGTTCATAATTTGTGTTTTCTTTAGCATCAATCATTTCTAATGGAATACGTGTAATCTTCGAAATCGCTTCTTGTATTTCTTTTACACTAATAGTTCCTTTGTGTTTGTGCAATTTTGCTCTAGCACCTGCAACATCAATAACGTCAATGGCACGGTCTGGATTGTACTTACCATGCATGTATCGTTCTGCTAAGTCAACTGCTAGTTCTAACGATTCATCATCGTATGTGTATTCATGGAATGATTCATAATATTGTCTCAATCCTTTTAAAATTAGTTTTGTGTTTTCTTTACTTGGTTGGTCGATTACAACCTTTTGAAAACGTCTTTGTAATGCTCTATCTTTTTCAAAGTTTTCTCTGTATTCTTCACTTGTTGTTGCACCGACACAAAGAAGTTTACCACTTGCCAATAGTGGTTTTAATAAGTTTGCAATATCAATGTTAGAACCACCTGCCGAACCTGCACCCATAATCATATGAATTTCATCAATGAATAAAATAACATCATCTTTCTTTGAAAGTTGGCTGAATACTGCTTTTGCTCTTTCTTCAAATTCACCACGATACTTTGTTCCAGCAACTAGAGAAGTAACATCCAATGAGAATACAATTTTTTCTTCTAGTATTTCAGGAACTGTTCCTTCAGTAATCATTAACGCAAGGCCTTCTGCAATAGCAGTTTTACCAACGCCTGGTTCACCGACAACGATACAGTTATTCTTTTTACGTCTTGCCAATACTTCTGTGATTTCAATCAATTCTTCTTCACGTCCGATTACAGGGTCAATATTCCCTTCAGCCGCTTCTTTGTTTAAATTAGTACAGAAGTCTTCGAACTTGACTTGCTTGCCATCACCACCTTGTCCTGCTGGTAAGTTTTGTTGTCCTTGATAGAACTCTTTTTGAAGATGTGTAATTGCTTTGTTTCTTGTTGCACCGTGTTTTGCTAGGAAATAATGAGCATGTGAACTTTGTTCACTTAATAATGATACCAAGATATCTCTACACATTAACTTTGAACGACCACTAAAAATAACTTGTGTCACTGCACGATTGAATACTCTATCTAATGCAAGTGTCTTTCTTGGAGGCAACTTAGCACCTTGCACTTCTTCTGCAAAAATATCATCACGTTCTTTTAGAAATGCTTCTACTTCTTTTGCTATCGCACCAGCATCGGATTCTATTGAAGACAGTAAATCACTGCAATCTTTTTCTTCGATAATTGCGTATAGAAGATGTTCCAAAGTTACATATTCATGGGCCAATGAATTTGCAAACTGAATTGCTTTATCAATTGAATAGTTAACTCTATCTGGTTGGTCGTTTTTCCCGTCTGTACTCATTATTTACCTTTAAATTTAATTTTCAAATTTGTATCTTTTACTATATTCTTCACTACTACAGTATCGCCCAATCTAGTGCTATATGGTATTTCTACAGTATACACTATTTCTGGTTGGTTGTCATCCCTAATTTGACATTCTTTTCCTAACATTTTTGCTAATTCACGTTCAGAAACAAGGAATGTTATGAGTTGGTTTAGACTTGACATACCATATTTTTTATTATCTTTTAACAGTATGTGTGCTTCCTGAACTGCTTGTAAAACTTCTCTATCACCGTCACCCGTATCAGGGTGATGGCGCTTCATAAGTCTCTTATATGCGATTCTTATCTCATCATGTGTATTGTATTTATTTACGCCAAGAATAGCGTAGGCATCACTTAAAGATATCTTTGACACTATCTAATAGTCCGTCATTCTCTACTTTAATTTCTTTTTCTTCACTTTCATATGCATCAAGTATTTCTTCGTTTTCCTCATAGTATTCTTGGAATGCGGTACTACGTGCTTTTTCCTGTGAGATTAATTTAACTAAGTCAGCCATGTTTAGCGATAATGCTTCATAGCCCTCAGTATCTAAAACATAGATTACAACAGGTTCTCCTGATTCTTCTAGTCGTTTCCATAGTGCATCGATATTATCTTTAGTAATGATATCCCAGTCTACTTTTTTTAGTAATACTTGTTCTGTCTCTGGTAATACTAGTTTTGGTCGGTCAATTGGCTCTGCGTCATATCTAATGACATCTGGCGTTGTTGAACAACTACTTAGGAATATAGTTAGGGTTAGCAATGTCAGGGCATTGCGTGTTAGTTTTTGATTTTTTAGTTGCATTGATTTCGTCCTCTGTTAATGGCGCACCACTTAGTATCTCTATACATCTTAACACATCTGCACTACCTTTGTCAATTATTTTTTCGACCCAATCTGGTCTTGCTTGTGCTAGTTGTCCTAATTCGTGTTCACTAAGTTTATTTTCTAAATCGTTAACACGACTTTGTGCTGAAGAAAACTTTGCGTTTACTTCATTAAATTTATCTTGTACTTTTACTAAATCACGCATAGTCGATTCTAATGCGGCTTGCGATTCTTTTTGCGCCTGTTCTGCCACAGCGGCGTTCGTTGCATAAATTCTTATCTGTTCTTGGGTATACTGATAATACTTCCAAGCGCCAAAACCTACTACACCCAAGACTGCGGTGACAATAAGAAGCATTTTAATTTTACCTATAATCATTTTATTTGTGCCTAAACGTAACTCGACCTTTAGTTAGGTCATACGGTGTCATTTCAACTGTCACCGCATCATACAAAATAACCTTAATGTTATTTGTACGCATCTTCCCAGAAAGTGTTCCTTCGACAATATGACCACTTTCGTTAAGTTCTATTTTGAACTTACCACCCGGTAGAATCTTTAACACTTTACCTTGAAACTCTAACGGTTCTTCTTTAGCCATGCTGAAATATTTTCTACTGAATATGTTATAGGGGTACTTTGATAGAATGAGAATTCCCATTCTTTTGTGTTCGTTAATCTAGTTACATCATATAACAAATTGAAAACAGTTCGCATAACGTCTTCATTTTCTATTTCGACAAATACTAGATACATACCTGTATCATCAGGATTAGGTGATACTTCTGTATCAATGATTGGCGTTACGCCCTTTTCAATGAATCCTGCTAAGTCTTCTGCCGGAAATTCATCTTTTACGTAAAACCCAAGAACAATTGTATCTTCTTCTGTGCCTGTCTTTGGTTCGAATTCTGCAATAGAAACTCGGCTATCTACTAAACCGTCTAATTCGCCAAATTCTACACCTTCATTAAATTGCTGATATCTCATAATTATACATCCTGACCAAGATTAGTTTCATCATCTAGTCCCTCATCATTGGCTTGTCCCAAATCTTGCGTATTAACTAGAGTGTCAGTATCATCAACTTGAACTTTTTCGTCTGTGAATTCATCTACGAACTTACGAGGCATCCAAATATCAACTAACCATACATCTTCGGAGTTCATCTTTGGTTTGTTTCTCGCATCTAAGTCTTCTGGTGATTTTACTATCTTTGGAGTTTTTAGCGTTGCTCTTTTGAATGATACTTCACATCCAAGTTTTGTTAATCGTAGTCCTGCTTTGGGATTTGGCATATCTAAGTACGGGTACATAAGTGCTACATGTAACCAATGTCTTGTCAACTTTGGCCCTAAAGCGACTTCACCCTGCTTCCAATTCTTGTAAGCATACATGCCTTGTTCGTCTAGGACATGTTCAAACTCTAATAATATGTCTAATAACGTTCCGTTTTTATCCACACTTCTTAGGTTATCGATAATATCTTGTTGTTCAATATCGTTCTGCATCTTCAAACTCCATGTTTTTATACATGTATTTATCTTTTTGAAATTAATTTCAATTATATCAATATTATCACATAATGTCAACCGAAAAGATATAAATATCTTTGTAAGCAACAATACTTACATCTGAAAATCCCTCATTCAGGAGGCGTAATATGGCACGAAAAAAACGTGTTGAAAAACAAAATAACAAGCAGAACCGTGATGTTAAGACAAATTACGGACAACAAGCGGGCATCGTCCCGTTACATAGAAAAACAATCCCCACAATACTTCCAAGAAATGTAGCGCAAGAAGACTATCTATACTCTTTGGCCAATCCAGATAACAATATTGTTTTCGCAATCGGTCCAGCGGGTACAGGTAAGACCTTGTTATGTACACTAATGGGTATTAAAGAATTTATGGAAAGGGAGGTGAAGAAAATTATCATCACTAGACCAGCGGTGTCAGTAGATGAACAACATGGTTTCTTACCAGGCGACTTAAATGAAAAGATGGCGCCGTGGACGAGACCGATTTTCGATATCTTTGAAAAGCATTTTTCAGTGGCACAGATAGAATCAATGCTAGAAGAAAGAATTATCGAAATTGCACCATTGGCCTACATGCGAGGCCGAACATTTGAGGACTGTTGGATAATTGCAGATGAAATGCAAAATGCTACACAGTCGCAAATGAAGATGTTACTAACTCGTATAGGTAACAACACCAAAATGGTAGTCACAGGAGATTTAAAACAGCATGACCGTGGATTTTCAGAAAATGGTCTCAGTGATTTCATTCAATTGGTAAAGAAATATGAGCAAACGAATTTAACCCATATAGCAGTGTCGAGGTTCGACATGATGGATGTCGAGCGGCATCCTGCTGTAATAGAGGTATTAAAAATATATGGAGACAATGATTAAGTAATCAGCAATGAAAAGGGACGCAATGCGTCCCTTTTTGTGTTAGTTTATGATGTGTTTATGATGCGGGCATCATATCCATCTGTCCAGTAGAGCAATTATTAATGCCGACAACTTCTACTTGTTGGCTATAAACAAAGTTAGCCTGGTCTTTTGTCAAAGCATCCCATAGAACTGTTTCTTCTGGAAACTTTACTTTAACCCAATATAACTGTTCACTCATTCTTACTTTCCTCCTTCGATAATGTTGAAGATAGCATCCCAATCAGCGGCATACTCAATGCCTTCAACGTTGTGATTTTTGTTGTGTTCGTGTTCAATCAGAATAGGTTTCAAACCATACTTGAGACCTGCTTCTGCATTCTCAGGCTTGTCTTCAATCCACCATTTCTGACTATCTTTAAACTTTACTAGTTCTTCATCTTTGTGTGCACCAGTGTTCAAACAAATAACATCAACAAACACATTCTGACCAAAGATGTTTTTCAAGTTACTGACCCGTAACATCTGTGCTTTCTTGTCTAATGACAAACTAGTAATAACGATAAACTGCCAACCGTGTTCTACTAACTTAGCAACACCACTTCGTGCATCTTTATGTGCTGGGAGAAACCCCATCCATGCACTTTCATTAAATTCTTTTACTAACTTTTTAGTCAAAGACTTGGGAATACCAAATGTCTTTGCTACATCATACAACGCAGGTTCTTTAACAGTGAACCCTTTTTCAGACATCCACGAATGAAACGCTTCTTCCCATGCGAAAAGAACGCCATCAGCGTCAGTCAATATTACTTTTTCATTTTTACTCATCAATATTACTCACTCCTTTATCTCAACTTATACATATATTATAGCATGATTCGTGATTTTGTCAAGTTTTTAATGACAATTTTCTGCAATTATAACGTTTACAATCTCGTTAAAATCACGGTAGAAACCCTCAACACTCACATACAATTTAAAACATTCATGGTATGCATCTGAGTCAACAAAACTCCAGTTAATGCTACCGTCTTCGTTCCAGTTGTCTGAATCGAAAGTTGCTTTAGTAATTGATTCTTGTAATGTTGAATATATGGTTGACATGTGATTCTCTCTTTTCTCTGATTATGTAATTAATATAACACGATTCGCAGATTTGTCAAGTTTTTAAGTACGTATATTTTTTTAAAAAAAACATAAATACATTTAAGAGAGACTAAGGTTTTAGAGGAAATAATCTATGAAAAAAATAATATTAATCGTGTGTGCGATTATGTTTTCGGCTACGTCATTAGCCGCTGACCCAATCGTCACGGACAGTACTTCAAATAGTACTGTAACATCTACAAACAAAACAGACACTAAAGTTAAATCTACTCCACCAAGTGCGATTTCACCAAGTATTAATGCTACTAATTCAGACTTATGTACAGTAGGAATAAGTGGAGCAGTGCAGACACAAATACTAGGTATATCTACTGGACAGGCGTATAGGGACGAAAACTGTGAACGACTAAAGAACGCCAAGACACTTTATGACATGGGTATGAAGGTCGCGGCGGTATCAATGATGTGCCAAGACTTACGTGTTTGGGATGCTATGATGAAGGCTGGGACACCTTGCCCGTATGACGGTAAGATTGGTGATGAAGCAAAAGAACTTTGGAAGAAGAACAAACAAGACCAACCAAAAAACATAACTATGGAGACTGACCGTGATGCATCCACTAAGTGGCTTAGCGAGGGCCTTTTGGCTGTTATTCTTCTTGTGTTGTGTCTGTAGTACAGCATTAGCAACTGATACTGCCGTACCAACTAATCCAACCACCACAAGTCCAGATACGCTAGATTTAAGTGACGGAACCATTACGAATCCACAATATGGATGTCCTAATGGAACAACAGCCGCACAAGTTAATACTTCAAATTGGGGTACTGAAACAGTTCGCTTTGGCGAATGTGTCAACACGTTTGCTATAACATATGCAATCAATCTGGCATTACAAGGCTCAGGTGTAAGCATAGACAAAGTCCATTATAGTTGGCGTTATGTTATGTGCTTTAATACACCCGGACAAAGTTGTAATACAAACATAAGCAACAGAGTTAACACTACCACAGGTGAAGTTACAGATGATACTTACTTTGATGAACTACAAGTTGTTATTGAAATAACAGATAGCAATGGAAATGTAGTTGAAACCAAGACATGGAACATGGATACTTGGTATCAATGGAATGCCGCCAACAGTTATAGTGATAATGAAATAAATGTAAACGGAGTTCACTGGCAGATTGAAGAAGGCAATATCGAACTTTACAATCATATAGATAAAACAGGAACAATATATACACCAAATGCTTTAGGTGGGGTAAGATTTAGAATTAACGGACAAGATAAAGGTAATTGGGATGGATACTATGGACCTGTTGTAAATAGATTACAAACTTGGTTTACTTATAGAGCAAACCCATGTAACGATACAGCAATGTATGACCCAAGTTGTCCAGGTTATGCAAATGCATATGCGACATGGGAATACGACCAAAATTGCGCCGCAAACGCATTATACGATAGTGGTTGTCCTGGTTTTTCCACAGCATACTACAATCAACAATGTAGCGCAGACCCATTATATGATAGTGGATGCCCAGGTTATGCAAGTGCTTATTATGACCAACAGTGTAGTGCAGACCCACTTTATGACAGTGGATGTGATGGCTATGAAAGTGCGTACTTTACACAACAATGTAATGCAAACCCATTGTATGATAGTGAGTGTAGTGGGTATGATGAAGCATATCTAACTCAACAGTGTGGCATCAACACGTTATATGATAGTAGTTGTGATGGATATGAAGAAGCATATACACTGGCACAGTGTAATGAGAATCCATTGTATGCTGAAAGTTGCGAAGGTTACGACATATCATATTTCAATCAGCAATGTAGTTTTGACCCACAATATGATACACAATGTCCAGGTTATCAAGCACCTGTAGAAGAAACAAGTGACACCGGTATTGATAATGGAATAAGCACAGGTGATGCTGTTGTTGATGGCTTACTTGCAACACCAGACTTACCAATCATAGACATAATACCTACTCCTCAACCAATACCAGAAGCACAAATCCAATCAGTCCCTGATGTTCCTGAAATACTTGATATTCCAGAAGTAACTACAGAGAGTGTAATACAAGACTTAAACATAGAAATAAATGAAAGTGAGATAGACAATGACTTACCGGAAATCCAACAGGATGCTCAGGAAGAAGAACCCAGTGGTGATGTGGAACAGTCAATGGGTGGAGACGAATCAAATGAGGTGGGTGATGCTTCCGGAGGGGAAGAGTTATCAGAAACCAATGAGGATACTGAGGGAGATTCCACCGAAGAAGCAGTAGAAGAAGAAACAGAAGAAGTGGAAGAGAACACCGAAGAAGAAACCACTGAGGAAGAACTTTCGGACGATGAAAATATAGAAGAAGATACGGAGGAAGAAACAAATGAAGATGAGACTACAGAGAAAGAAGAAAATGACGAATCTGATGAAGAAACTGAGGAAGAAGTAACAGATGCCAAGCCAAGTAAGAAAATTAAACTTACGGCAAAACAGAAGGCAGATGCAAAAAGAAAGAAGATTAAAGAGTTAGTGACTAAACGTCTTAAAGAATTAGCAAAGACTATGGGTGAGGCAAACAGCCTAGAAACTCAAAAGAATATACAAAACTATATCATTGCTCTTTTAGGATTTAAACCAGATTTCGTAAATTATAATACACAATACCCAGATAACTATTATTACGATGATAGAGATTTGAACCAAGACAAGAAAGTACCAGAAAATCAAAGAGGATTGCGCAATGGTCTAGCAAGTGAAATATTGCATGAGAAAATGGTAGACGAACAGTACAAGGGTATGGAATAAATAGAGAGGAACAGGAGACGATTATGAGTGAAAAAACAACAGTAGAAGTAGGTGGAGTAAAATTCACCGGTGGTAAACTATTTCTAGTGCTTACTATATTAAGTACTTTAGGTGGTGCGGCTTGGGGAGGATTTGAATTCTATAATGATTATAGAAACATGAAGGCGAAGATTGAAACTTATCAGGCGCCCGACTTAAGTGGAATTAGAGCAGAATTGGCAGTAGTTAACACGAAATTAGATGAGGCACTAGACTATTCTAAAGATATTAAAAACGGATTACGTGATGATATTGTTAGATTGGAAAGAATAGTTGACCAAATTGAGGATGATGTTAATGGTGTTGAAGAAGATGTACGTGAAGAAATTAGTTTAGCAGACCAGCGTTTTGAAAACAAACGAGACCAGTTGCTAACAGACTATGAGCAAAAAGCAGATAGTTTACGCACTAGTACTGATTTAAAACTTAAGGAACTAGAGAGCCGCCTAAACAAACGTTTACAACGTGCGTTAGACAACCCTCTAGCAAACTAAGATTTATTTCACTCACGTACTCCAGCAATCGCTGTAATCCAAATAGGGGTGTCTTTAATAGACATCCCATCTAAGAGCAAGAGCATTTCTTTTCTGTAGACGACCCAAAAATTTGGGTCATTGTCAACAATATCAGAACTGTTGTCAATGATATCTGCACATTTTACAAATTGTGTGTCCGCACATGCATCAATGCTATGTTGCCGGTCAATTGCTTTCCGTGTTGCCCTGTTACCGTCACTGGCGACAGAGACATCTGTGAGACCGTCAACAAGTGTTGTAATATCATCACCAAAAGTATCCCGAATAAGGTCGATAGTAACATCTGTATCCTCCACTGTATCGTGTAAAAAGGCGGCGGCGATTTGAGCATCACTGCCTCCAAACTGTTTTACTAATCCTGCAACTCTAATAGGGTGAACAATATAATCATCACCACTATATTTTCTCTTTTGTCCAACAGCCGCATGGGCGGCAGTGGCAAAGGTCTGTGCAAGAAGCACTAAATCTACCATATTAAGAACCTACTGTTAATTCAACGTTTCCTTTGTCGAAGTTGTATTCTAATCCTTCAACGAATACACCCCAATACCCACATGCATCCATAAGATTTTCTGATGCGGAAAGTACTGATTCCTCATCCCACTTTCCGTCAACTACTTTGACTGTCAAAGCAGAAGTCCATTCTGTAGGATTCCAATCATCTGTACGGTAATCATTCATAGTCGCAACTAGTTCATATTCACCGTCTGCGATTGACATTGCAGTTGAAGTTTCTAAATCGAATACCATTCTTGTTTGATTTGTCATTTTTCTCTCTCTCCTGATTACTTAATTAATATAACATGATTCGGGGATTTGTCAAGTTTTTAATCGAAAAAATTACCTAATACCCAAACAAACTTTGTTTCACTTACTTGTTTCCACATTCCATCTTTCCAATTAGACCACAATATAGCCTTGTTTGCATCTTCCATTACGTCTAAACCTTTTTCTGCTTTAGCAGTAAACGTTTCGCCTAAATGATTTTCAAATGTAAATGTTTTCATAATATTTTCTCTCTCTTTTATTGACTATACTTATAGTATACACTGATTCGAAGATTTGTCAAGTTTTCGTAGTAGGGGGAGTTGAACCCCCTTACCCGGATGTCTCCGAGTACCCCACGGACCGGGATTCGAACCCGATTGCATACCCATCGATATGCGTACCACTTTCTCAATCTTTATAATTATATTATACATCATAATCAATTTTTGTCAAGTTTTTGACTAAATAATAGTACAACAATCGGTGAGGAGAGAACGAATGATAGACCCGATTACCGCCATATCGGCTGCCACGGCCGCATTCAATGGTGTCAAAAAACTAGTACATGCAGGTAAGGAATTAGAAGATGTTGTAGGTCAATTAGGTAAGTGGTACGGTGCGGCCGCAGACTTACAACGTGCAGATACACAACGTAAAAATCCCCCAATATTCACCAAACTATTCAATAGTGGTTCTGTTGAGGAAGAAGCCTTAGCAATCATTGTACATAAGAAGAAACTTGAAGAACAAGAAAAACAATTACAAGATATGCTGAATATTAGATTTGGTTATGGTACTTGGAAAGAAATGGTTCAACTACGCAGACAAATACGCAAAGAAAGAGAAGAAACTATCTATAAACAAGAAGAACGCAAAGCCGCTTTCTTCGAAGGATTATTAGTGATAGTTATACTAGTGTTGTTTGGAGCGGCACTGGCCATTGGTATTTGGTTGATGGGTCTGGGCGCTGGTTGGTGGTAGACTAAACTTCTATGTCTATGAATTGACCCTGAGTTTCTCCCGGACTTACAGTACTCAGGTCTCGGGTGTATCTCAACGCCGCTTGTTGGCGTAGTGCATTGATTTCGTCTATTCTATCCTGAACTTCTTTAATTCTCTGCAATTTAACTTCTGTTCTTGTCGCCGCTTCAACTACTCGTTTCCGTTCTTTGTTTATCGGCGGCGCAATATTCTCACTATTTGGATATACAACAGGTTGACCTAGTTTTTGGGCCTGCATTACTTGGTATACATCAAATGGCATTTTACTAATTTTAGTCATTGTGATTCCTTTCTCAGTCGAATAAAGAACTGAACTGGGTTGTGTTAACTCTATTTAGCGGAACTTCTATTACTTTCTTCATCACAAAACCATCTTGCTTTACACGTTTATACCACTTTCCTCTATCATCTGGAAGACCGTACTTTTCTTTAATGATATCATCACCTTTTAGCATTTCTGTTTTGCGTGTATTCTGTTCTCCAGCATGTGTAGAACCCGCTGTAAATTCTTTTAACATGATATTGCGTAATATGTATGTGTTATAATTATTCATCGCCATAGAAATTGCAAATTCATCATCTTCGCCTGGTATAATCTGTCCAGTACCATTAAAACTCTCATCCATCAATATACGTTTTTCATTATTTTTTAGAAAGAACAGCGTACCTTTCATAGAACCAAATTTACGGTCAAAACGTAAATCATTTTGCCAGTCTGTATCTGTATATTTTTCATCTACATTGTTAAACTTATCATAGAACGCACCATCACCAGGACGACCATCCCAATGAGGCCAGAACAAATCTACTTGATTTTCTCCTGTAAGATTTTCTGAATAGTTACGTAGAACATCAACAATATTAATGTGAGTATGTTCAAAGTTTGGGTGTAAGTTGAGAATAGCATCTGAGTCCGCAAAAATTGCCCAGGTGTCGGTTGTATCATAGAAATGATTAAGTAATACATTTCGGGCAGTAGCAGGCGGCACAGGAGTATCAAGTTTATCGATATAGTGAACACGGTTATCATCCCAATAATCGTTTTCATCATAGTCCATAGCCAATATTTGTAGTTGTAGTTTTTCATCATAATTTAGCCAAAACTCAATTTGTTTATTATGGTTATCGATACGTTTTTCTCTAGTATCACTATCTCGTTTGCCGTGGTAGGCAATGATATATATTGAGTTACACATTATGCTATTCTACTCTATTTAAAACGCATTGTCAAGTGCTTATTAGATTTCAAATATTCTAAAATCATAGGGTTTATTTTTTCTGTTTGTTCTATGTTATTATGCCCAATATGATTAGTATTCTCGTACCATTCTTGTTTAGTAATACCTAAACGTTTAGTTGCTTCCTCTATTACGACAAAATCTTCATCTGTGGCATGGTTACCACCATCGCCGTTGCCATACCAAAATATCGGAATATATGCCAATCCGGTTTCTTCTATCAAAACTTTTAAATGAGTATTAAATGCTTTTGATACTATTTGCAGAGTTGATTCCCGCCAAAACAGTTCTTCAATATCCATATGATAATCTAAAATTGTTAACTTGTCTCGTTTACTAAATTTACTGAGATATCCTGTATGTCTGTTTATTGAGAATAAATTTACAGAACAGCCGTCAAAATCAGCGTAGTTTTTGTCTCTACATAAGTGGCTATAATCAATAATATCATCCAAATTGTACTGTTTTCCACGCTTGTCTAACATTATGTCAAAAACATTGTTAATATATACAGGAGTATTATCGTCTACTTTATTCCAATTATGTGCCATAACTCTAGGCTCAGTCGTATGCTGTACAATGACACTATCATAATCTTTAATTTTATCTATTTTTATAAGATGATTTAGAAATTCTATCCATGTTATTATTCCATTACCTGAAAATGCGAAAGCGTCAAATTTAGAATTATCTAAACTACTTACCCATGATGTGCCTGGTATATTAATGTCGTTCTTTGAATATGCGCCATGTAGAAAAGAGCATCCCAAAATAAGTGTTTTCATTACTTTATTCCTATAATCATAAATCTATTATATATTCGTAAATCTTTGATACCAACAAAAAGTTCTTCAGACATCTTGTATTTCTTTTTTAATTCCATCACATTGTTAACAGTGTTTATATGTTCTTCGATATCGTGGAAGTCATTTGTCTGAATTGCTACTAGAGTTCCTGGTTTTAGTTTTTCATACCAATCGTCATTCATATGTTCTGCACTTGTATTGATAACAAAATCATAATCATCTAAATCAAACTCATTTATATCACCTACTATACCCTCTTTGTATTTGTGATTGTATTTGTTCAATTCATTACTAAATGATATTGATGTTTCATCTAAATCTATATTAGAAATCTTTCTACTAATATTCTTTTGAGATAACCACAAAGCAGATATACCTAACCAACCACCAATAATTATAGAATTGTTTGGTCTGATATCAAGTTTTTCTAGTTCATCAACTAACCATAGTTTACTTTCTACTTGATTTGTAGACAATGCATCTACATAAGTCGCATCTTTATTATTAACTACCGCACCCATCATAGGACCAAAGAATGGCATCTTTGCATTATCTTCATGTGTCTCAAACATGTAATGAATACAACGTTCTGGATTGAATTTGTTTTTTAATCCACTGTAAATATATTGAATAAACATTCCTAGATTTTCAGTTCTGTAATCCTTAGCCAAAGTAAATACAGTATCAAGTATTTTACTTTTATCTGAGTTTTTAACTGCTTTAGTCATATCAGAAATCATATCTATATCTGGGTGTTTTGACCATTCACAAAATAGTTCTATGCCACTTAGCATATAACGACCATCTAAGAATTCTGGAGTAATTGCTCTAATCGATAACGGAGTCCAATCACTTCTTTCTTCAAAACGCTTACCTAACCATTCCCAATGATTAATCTTTGTTAGTTTTTCAGGATTATTGACGAATGCACTTCCGTAGTTCTCACCCATTTTTGCACCTAATTTTATTTCATCTGAAAACTCGCCATTATCTGCGTTTTTCCAACTATTCAATCTTGCACGTGCATCGTCTGTTGCTACGCCACTTGCTAGTTTCACACACTCACGGTATGCACCTTTCCAAGCATTGAATTCAGTTGTTGCAAATCGTGTTTCATTTGATACACCGTCAACTGCGTAATAATGGTATCCTCGTCTAGCAATCTCACTAGTCATATCGACAATGCGTGATGCCCATCCAACTATATCATCGGGTGTATCAACAAATGCACCTTTAGGAAATAACTTTACACCACCATAACCGTATACTGCGTTGGTGTATGGATTGATAGCACGCCAAACGTGTGTGCATTTACTGAATGTCAATCCAGGATATGCTTCTTCTACTGATGATGGAATATATGAGAAATCAAAATCGTCTAGTACAAAAGCATCACCATCTACTACAAAAAAGTAATCAGTAGTACTTCGTTCTGCGCATGATTTGTGAGCATTGAATATGCCTGGAATGTCAGAGACAGCAACAACCCGCTGATTAGGGTGAGCCACTTTATTAATTTGTTCTAAATTCTCTTTTGAATAATCGTCACCAAATGTTAAATAAAATATATCTAAGTACATTATAGGTACGCAACTTAGTCCTTGTCTATTTCGATTACTGCAATATTATCTGGTTTACCAGTTGTGTTGATGCCTAAGATACTCTTATTCTCAACCATCCATAAACGAATTGGTTCATCTTGGCCTGCAAGTGTTATATCCTGTCCTTCAGTCCAACGACCATGTTCTACGACAATCCATTGGCCTACTTCGACATCTGTTTGTTCTGGGCCAACAGCATAAACTTGGCACCAGCGAGGCCTGATGCCTTCTGATTTACCATCATCGTCAAGTAGCACAATGCCACCTGCTGTTGTTCTTTCCCCACGTTCTAAGTTTGTTACTAGTACTTTATCCCTTATCGGTCTTAAGTGTTCACCCATATTAACTACCCTTGCGTTGTGCTGATTTGTTTGTGGATTGCTTTCTACTCGTTTTAGGTTTTGAAACTCGTTCATTATTATTATCTCCTTGTAGTTCGCTTTGGCGAACAAAATCACCGTCCTTGGTTTCAACCCACGGGTCTTCTTCCTCAGTTTCTTTAACTGGTTCTGACTTAACCTCTGGAGTTGTGACTGGTTCTTCCCAATCATCTTCTTGTGGCTTTTCGACCACTTTTTTCTGAACTTTTGCTTTTTGCTCTGGTTCATCAATCTTAATACTTGCTTGAACAACTGCTTTTGGGTTGTTCTTATTGTAGTGTTCGTTAGCGATATCGTCAGCACTCTTAATAACTCTGCCGCCACGACCTAGTTGGTCACCACGTGCATTAGATTTTGTATTGCCGACTGAGATATTCTTGTCTTGTTGCGCCATCAATTTTTGTAAATCGATTGCCTTGCCTCGCATACTTCTGTAACTATTTTTCATAATTTATCCTCGTTCAATTCAAAAATCTTATGGACAAGTGTCTTTACATATCCCTCTGATTGAATTAATTTTTCTTTCTCTGATATAAATGGGTTTTTATTAGTGTACGAATTATTAATAAGATTAACACAAACTCTAACCAATTTTTCTTCTTCTAAACTTAGTTTACGTTTGCTATTCGGAAATCTTACTATTGTGTTGCTCATTTTAAAAACTCATTTATGTCTAAATTGTACTTAATACTGTCCACCTTATGAACACCTAAAACATATAGGATATAACTTGCGACACTAGAACCTCTTCCAACGCCCCAAACGATACTTTTTTCTCTAAAAGTGTCAATAATATAAATACATGCTTTAAGTACGTCTATTAACTCGTATTTATCATATAAATCCCACTCCATGTTAACTCGCTCTAACGCATGTTCTGGTGTTCGGTCAAAAATATACGATTTTACATCTATTTTCATATATTCATCAGGTATAAACCAAGTTTTTTGATTTAATCTGTCAAACTCTGAGACTTCTATATTTAACTTTTCGATAGGTTGTAACTTATTATCATCAATGTGATTGTCAATTAAGGCTTGATTATACTTGTCAAAATCTTCATGCCAATCAAGTTCTTTTATAGGTGATATATCATATCCGTCAAACAACATATCATATAGTTCCTGTCGGTCATATACAACTCTGTCATATTGGTCTTTATGACTATCTATATTAGATGATTTGTGGTTTCCAGTCACTGATATCAACTACTTCTCCGCCTTCATTTTGCAATTTAAGTTCACCCATTACAATTTTTTCTATCTCATCCATTATAGTATCACGTTCTGGCGGAGAAGTCAAGTCCGAATTTTCATTTATTTCATAATCTTCTGTATCACCGTCTGCCCGACCCCACCAAGGAGCCGTAAACCAGTATTTGTCGAATTCGACCCATTCTTTTAGTTCAGGCAATGCAGGGTATTCAACATCTGCATATGTATACGACATGACTGGGTTGCGTGATTTACTAGCGATTGAGAACGTTAGAACATCTAAGTCCTCACCTACAATTGCATTGAGTTTCGAATGAAGTGTCATAGAAATGATATCATTTGTTGGTACATATGGAAACATTACTATTCTGTTGTTAATATTTTTTAGATTGATTTGTGCATTCTTATGTGTAAAAATGCTTTGATGTAATACGTCTTCAACGAAGTATTTCATTTTGAGAAATGCGGCATTTCCTTTTGCGATATCTGGTGTTAGCCATGCAAAGTCAATAGACAACTCAAAAACATCACTTAACATCATTGCATCTGCTTGTAAGCATGTTGCGTTGAATTCTGATTTGAAAGTTGAATAACTATTGATACTATATGATTCCATATTATTACTCTTTACCTATTAATTTTAGTACTGTACTTTCTACTTGTTGTTCTGTTATTTTACCATTAGCAAGTACATATGTGCCGCCCGGAGTATCAGTATGAGTTGCTTCGGTATAATAGTCGTACATTATATATGATTCTGGGAATAGCATACTTAGTGTAGTAATGTGCTTTAATAAATTAATCTTTACACTACAAGTAGTAAATGTTAAAACTTGGGCGCCATTGTCCCATTTAACATCACCAAACTGCATTAATGCGTCATAATCTGCAATCCAGTTTTGCATGTGTTCTACAAACTTAGTAACAACAACGTCTATGCCATCTATAGTAATACTGTGTGTTGTTAAGTTTTTAATTATCGGTTGATGCATCGGGTTCATCAGGTTCTTCTCCTACAATTAATGATTCAGGTGTTCGCCCTTGAATTAGGTCAAAACGCATTCTTTCCATTCTGTCTTGGAACTCCATTTGCATGTTTTCCAGATGAAATAGAAGTTGTTCGACAACACTTGCATGTCCCATAGCATCCGCTTGATGAATTTTCTTCTTAAGCGATTCCATTTGGTCGTCTAATTCTTCCTCTGATAGTTTTGTATAATCTTGTAACATATATTCTTTCCTTAGTAATATTTATCAGATTGTAGACTATAATCTATGCGTTTATAAATCACCATCTTGTCGATTTTCACTAAAGAACACATCAAAACTACCACCAGGATAACGTGATTCTAACTTGTTCACGTTCTCTGCGATAACATCATTAGGGTCGATATTTAGCGCCCGACACGCATTGACCCAATACCAAATAATATCACCTAGTTCACGTTTGGCATGAAATTGTGTTTCTTCATTCATTGGTTTACCTTGAAAAATACATTTCTTTACGATTTCCATAAACTCCCCACCCTCTGCGCTAATACCTACTGCACCAGTTAGCAAAGTTGCCATGTTTACACCTGTTTCTTTTTGGATTGTTAGCATTTGTTCAAACATTGTTTCAACATCATTTGAAGCATCTGATGTGACTTTTTCTACAAAATCTTTGTAAGCATTTAAATCTACTGTATTCATTGTAACTCCTGTATCTATATGAACTGTAATCATTGTACATGAAAACAGAACAAAATGCAAGTGTTATTTTGAAGAAAGTAGTACTGTATTTCCGCCTATTGCGGTTGTGTTGATACTCACATGTTTTTCCCAAACATATGGTAAAAGATAATCTGGGCCACCTGCTTTCGGTCCTGTACCTGACAGTCCAACGCCGCCAAATGGTTGGGTTTCTACTACCGCACCGATTTGATTACGATTTACGTAGATGTTTCCTACATTAACATGTTGTGCAATGTATTCATGGAATGATGAAATTCTGCTATGTATTCCTAACGTTAGCCCGAACCTACTTTCATTAATAAAGTCTATAATATCGTCAATTTGGTGCTCCTCGTAGACATATACATGCAAAATCGGACCGAATATTTCTTCTTTAAAGTACTCTTTATAGTCACTAACTAAGTATGCACTTGGTGGAATAATAAGTTTTGGTACATCTTCATCCATTTTGGTCTGTTTAGCAATAAGTGTTTCTTTTTCTTCAAGTACTGCCAATCTACTCTGAATTTTAGCATATGCATTACCATCAATAACCCGAGAAACGTCGGTATTCAAGTCTCCAGGATGTCCAATGTCTAATAGGTGTATAGAACCCTTTAGCATCCTTAGAACAACATCTGCATTATCTTTTTGTATGAACAAGAAACGTGTAGCACTACATCGCTGGCCAGCACTATCAAATGCGCCTTGTACTGTATCTTTTATTAGTTGTTCTGGTAAGCACGAACTATCTGCAATTGTGCAGTTTATACCGCCAGTCTCTGCAATTAACGGAATGATTTCACCATCACGTTCTGCCAGTGTTCTTTGTATAGATTTTGCACTTCTATGAGAACCAGTAAATGTAACACCACTTATACGCTCATCCTGTAATGCTATTGTTGCCTCGTCAATACTTGGGTCACATAAACGCAAAGCGTTTGTAGGAATACCACTTGCGTACATACAAGAAATAATCGCTTCTGAAATTTTCTGTGTCTGTGGTGCAGATTTGGCGAGTACAGAGTTACCTGTGAGCAATGCAGATACAATAGGTCCAACAAAAATTGCTAGTGGAAAGTTCCATGGCGCAATAACCATCCAAGTTCCTCTTGGTTGGCGTAATGTTCTGTTGTACTCACCTGTATATCCTACACTCTCATGTTCATTAAATAATTCCTCGGCAATATTTGCATAATATCGTATAAAGTCCACTGCTTCTCTGACTTCTGTTATTGCATTTGGGTATGTTTTATATGCGTAATGTACTAAATTATTCGCCGCAGGAACTATTTGTTGCTCTAAATTGTCAGCATAGTTCAATATCATTTTTTTTCTTTTTGCAAAGGGGACATTTTTCCAATCTGAATTTGCCAGTACATCTATTGTGTCTTTTGTATCAAGTGGGTCTTCTAAAAATACAGCATATTCCGGTGTGTCTAATAATGACATAATATGTTCTGGGTCTGTTAAATCATAACCTTTAGAATTCACTCTATCATGGTATAATTCTTTCCAACTTGGTAATGTTTCAGTACAGTCAACACATTTTGCGTTGATAAATGGGTCTGATACCTCTAAGTTATAAACAAAACTCGTATTTGCTCCATTCTCTAACAACCGTCTTACTAGATATGCAAGTAAATCTTCATAAGGGCCAACAGGTGCATATACTCTTACATCTGTATCTCTTTCTTCTTTAATGATAGAGAAAAGTTGGTCGCCCATACCGTATAACTTTTGAAACTCAAATTCACCTCCTAAAGTTTTGTTGCAGTGATAGATAGCGGCGACTGTAAATGGGTTGTGTGTTGCAAATGCTGGAAAGATATGCTGACTTTTCAGCAACTTCTTTGCACATGCAATGTAAGATATGTCTGTAAGTTCTTTTTTAGTGAATACAGGATAGTCGAGTCCATCTTGTTGTGCTATTTTGACTTCTGTATCCCAGTATGCCCCTTTAACAAGTCTTACTGTAATTGTTGCTTTCGATTCTTTTGCTATTTTTTCAATTGTATCACAAACCCAGAATGCTCTTTTCTGATATGCCTGAACGGCGAAACCAATTGTGTTATTTTTAAATCTATAGTTAGATACAAGTTCTTCAAGTACCATAATGCTCAAGTCAAGTCTACTTGTCTCCTCGGCATCGATAGTCATAGTCGTATTATTTTCCTCGCATACTCTTGCGATGGCAGCCAACTTAGGAACTACTTTAGATAATACGTCCTGATAATTTCTATACTCATACTTCGGATGTATGGCACTTAATTTTACTGAGATTGAATCCTTGAATTCAATTGCGGCATCAATGTACTTTTCGTAATAAGCATTAGCGTCTTCCCAGTTTGTAGCCGCTTCACCCAACATATCAAATGAATATGAGTAATGTTTTTGCTTCTTTGCTATTGCTTTTTTGACTGTTTCTCCCATGACGAACAACTGTCCCATGAGTTTTACTGCTTCTTTTGTCATTTTCCTTACAACAGGCCATGATAGACGAGTAACCATAGTATCAAACATAGCAAAAGTCTTTGCCCTAGTTAATGCAACTCCGGCGACCGTAGCGTAAAAACTGTTTTCACTAATATGGTCCCACTGAGAGCGAGTTAACTTTTCTTTAATTAATTTATCTTGGGTCTTAACGTCTGGCGTTCGCAGTAATGCCTCACATAAAGTCATTAGCGCCATTCCCTCTGGTTGACTTAAGTTATATGCCTTCATCAATTGAAGAATATAATTTCCATCATTCAGTGTTTTTAAGAGAATATTAGCATCATCTAAGATTTTATTTCTGTCTTGTTTGCTTAAACCACAGGCAATGACTAATTTCCCACCCAGTTCATCTTCTGGCATGCGATATTGCTCATTGTGTGTAAAGTACTTCATAATCTTCTACTCGCTTTAGTCTTAAACATATGCTTTTCTGCATGTCGCAACTTTTTGAGTATATCAATGTTTATGTCATACTTTGCTCTCAATTCTGACATTGATTTTTTCTTATACTCGGTCAAATCTACTTTATGAATATCTTTTGTTCTTCGTGTCATTCCGTAGGTTAGCCCTAAATCAAATGCTATCAATTGTACCTTGCCAAATTGATACTGTTTAGGAAATATATATGTTGCGTAGTATTTATATAAATTTATATGCCAATATTTTAAGCGTTTTGCATTTCCCATGGTATAACCTATGACAAAAGCCTCGTCTTGTTTTAGTAGACCTCTACCTACCAATGCGTGTACACAATCATGGATTTCCAGAGTTACCGCACCAGGCAGAGAGAAGGGACTACGTGGATTTTCTAATACTTGCACCAACACACTTATTTCCGCTGGCGAGTTACCTGGGAGCGTATCGAGTACGCTTTGCAAACTAACATTTCCGTTATCCAAACTTGGATTCCAATCTGCATATCCCATACAGATATTTATAGAAGAAGTTGAAAAAACATAGGGAAATAGACCAAAAAGAATGCCCGACTACAAAAGTAGCCGGGCAAGTTGGCGAAGAGGACTAGCACGGCGCAGGGAACGCCACGCTAATGTAATACAGAGTATTACATATATATTTACACAAATAGTAGGAAATATTAAACTAGTATATTAGTCTTCACGGTGTCCCCAGCCATAATCAATCACAACTGGGAATCGAGGTATACCATCAGGAGTTAATTCAAAATATCGTAAAGTAGCCCAACACGGCATTCCTTCTGCCGCATTACGTTTCTCCCAAAGTTCTTTTAATTGTGCTTGATTGCCTCGAACACCAGCACCAAACTCATTACCGTCTTTGTCTCTGAGTATAAAACGTTTTGCATATCCAGACCAGTTACCTTGACCTTCTAGTACTTGAATAACATCATATTCTTCTGTGATGAACTCTTTGCGTTTCAATAAAGATTTGCTACGTTTCATTTCATATTTTTCATCAAGTCGAACCATCTGACCTTCATAACCATCGCCAACATATTGAGAATACATTTCATTAAGTTCAACTTGGTTAGCACAATAATGTGTTGGTACAATTTTTACTACATCACTTTTTGCCCAATACGCTTGTTTTACTCTATTACTGAATTTCATATCAGGAATAGTTTCATCAAACATATCATATACATGATATTCTACATTTTCTGCGGCTTCAATTAAATCTTCTTCTGTGCTTTTTGTCTTACGAACAAGAGAAATAATTTTATTGAAATCTGCCTTAAGGTCGTGATTATACAGTTCACCATCTAATACATAATGTGGGTTCTGTTCAATCATACCTTTGACTGATTCCCAAATATGAGGACAACTAGTGATTGCTTTTCCACTTCTAGTCCACATACCATTTTTATTTACGATGCAACGAATACCATCTAACTTTGGTTGACTCCAACCTTCTGTTATTGGCTTCTTTGTATAATCATTTGCTAACATTGGTTTAAACTTATCATATGTATCAACGTCTGCAACATTCAAAAAGTATTCTTTTGCAATGCGCTTATCCCATAGTGCCTGTGCCTCAGCACTCGCCTGTTCTTCGTCAGTTGTGGCGTTTGCACGACCTACATTTTTTGCACTGCACATTTTCCATTCACTTGTGACTTTTTTACCGTCTTCAAGTCCTGCAACTGTTCGAATACCTGCACCTTCGCATTCAACGACCCAACTACGTAGTTTGCCTTTAGTATCACGCTTGTATAATATTGGTAGAGCATTAATCATCATCGACCTCCAAATAGTCTGGTTCCATATCAAGTGCCTTATGTGTATTCCAAACAGAAACATCTTCTATCAGCGCCATCCTAGCCGCATCTGCTTCTGTCAATAACTCAAGTGAACTTGCCCCATTTTTTTCTATAAGATATAGAAAATGTGCTTTCTTTTTCTTTGCCATTATTTTAATAATTGTTGTACTACGTCCACTGCATCATGGTCAAACCCACCAATGTGCCATTTGTAAGGTTCGGTAGGAGTTTCTGCTGTTTTCCAGTCATAAATTGTAGCAACTACATAATCATGGTCTTCGTCATATGGTCGCTTAACAATAACAGTAAGGTCCCATTGGACAGTAGACTTATCTAGTTCACTTTCAGTAAATGTTGGTTCTCCCAATGCAGTTACTAGTTCTTCATATGTAGTTTCAATATAGCCTTGTAATGAACTCATATTAGTTTTAGCCATATCGTCATTTTCAAAATCAATAATTTTCATTTTACCCCCAATCCTTGTGGTGACCTAGTGCTTCATTATATTCAAAGCCACTGTAATATGACGCAACTTCATCTACCGACATGTTTTCTTCTGTGACAATCGGCGAAGTCTTCGTGCCACCTTCATAATAATGAGGCTTGGGCGTTCTCTGATAATAACTATCTGCCATACCTCTATCGTAAGCACCACCGTGCCTTTCGAAATTATCTTTATTAAATTTACTCTCTGCCATAATTAGTCTAACCTTGAACCAGATGTCAACCTAATACCTGAACCCAGTTCATCCATCTTACTGACATATGCCTGAGCACCTGCTTCTTTCACATCAATATTCTGTGTAGGATGACCACTTGGATTCCAAATCTGATAAGTCTTACCAGTCCAATCTTTTTCAAAACCCATACTTTGAAGAATTGCTCTTTCTTCTTTACCAAGTTTTGTATTACCTTTGTGAACTGGATGAGCAGTAACCCACGCAAATCCACACATACCAAACCTATCACCCCATTTTGCATCCTCGACTTGTGCCGCTGATTTTGCCGCTAGAACGCTTTCTTCGTGTATTTTCTGAAACATTGTTGCCATAATTTTAACCCTCTCTTTATTGAATATACTATTATTATATCACAGATTGTGTTTCTGTCAAGTTTTTACTTAGATTTATGTTCTCCGATAGCATTTATTACGTCTTCCTTAGAAGAACCGAGACTGTTTAGTGTTTCTTCGCATGATGCTGGGAGTTTTGGTCCCTCATACGTGCCATCAAAGGCATCACTAAATGCTGTTATTATTTTCATATCAACTTCATTTAATAACATAACTTCTACTAGTTTAGGTTTTAGCCTCGAAAGTGTCGGAATATCTTCTTCGCACACTTGGACTAATCCACCAGCCGTCGAACCTACCATCATTGCAGTTAGTACGTTCGGAATTGCGTTTAAGAATAACTCAATCATGCTGGTGCAAAAAGTTTATTCATACCACTAAAGACTACATTATAAGCATTTGCTTCATACTCATAGTTGTCCCAAAAGTTATCATCATCATTATCTGACGCACAATGCTCTTCCCAAACACGGTTCATTGCGTTCATGCCTTCTAGTGCATCGCCACGGCCGAATGTAGTGATTGTCTTCCAAGCATCATCGAAACTCGGTGTGCTTTTGTAAAAATTCGGAATTCTAAACATATTTAACCCTCTCTTTATTGAATATACTTACAGTATACACTGATTCGGGGATTTGTCAAGTTTTGACCTATTTATGTGTCAAAAATGGGCTAAAAATGTGTATTATTTTTGAAAAAACATGTTATTTTGTTTGAATTCTACATTCTCATTTTTTATAAACATAATTTTTCCACTATCTATTGATGCAATATGTTCTATAATGCCGTCGGATTCAATACTAATAGAATTTTTAAGAAGTTTAAATACTAAATTGCAATTGAGGGTGAATGTATAATGTTGGTTTGCATGTATTAGGTGTTTCATTAATCTATTTTTTGAAGCAAATGAAATCAAATTACCATTAACATTATGAGAACCAGCGAAATAATTAGTATCATCTATAATAGTTCTAGCAGGAGTATCATTAGATACTATCTGAATACCATTATTTTCACGTAATAGTCCTCTCATTTTTTCAACCTTGTCCATATTGTGAATTCCATCACTGATGATGCATACCTTTGTAATAGTATTTTTAAATTGGTCAAAACGTACTCTTGTTCCGCCATTCAATTGAAAATTTTGACCTGTAAAGTCAAATACAATTGGTGTTGTCCATTCAAAAGTTTCAGAAAATTCATCTTCATTAAACCAAGAATATGCACTATAAAAACTGAAAAGGTGAAAATCAAAATTGCGAGTGTTAACATTTGGTAACTGAAGTCCACCATACATTTTTGGGTATAAGAAAAAATCTGTTTCTGTTTTCTTCTTAAAAGCAAATGATTGTTGTAAAGAAATACTGTTTTGCCTATTGTACTTATTCCATTCAAGCCCTTGTACCTTTGGTATTTCAAAAAGAGAACTCACATATCTCACTGACTGTTGAGTTATGTAATCTGTGGTCGTGGTTTCAATATCTGCAAATTCATGTATTACATTTAGATAATCAGATATCTTTATTTTAAAAGTTCTTACAATCATAATAGATGTTCAACCATCCATCGATAATCTACTGCAAATCTATGTGTTGTGTTGGGCCTTTGTTCTAGGAACTTCAAATATTGTCTATTTTTTGCTTTTCCGCGGACTTGATGATATTCTTCTAACCAAACAAATGATGCTGTGGGTTCGAATACTCGGTATTCATCCCTTGCTCCAATATTAACTGAACGTCTATCATCATATCGCCAAAGACGTTTAGGAAGCCATGCAAACTTACGAGTAAGTTGCCAAGCGATGTGGGTATACTCTCTTACAACAAATATGCTTCCATTAGGAGCATTTTTTCTTAATTTAAACTGCAATAATCTATTCCCAACGTTTGAATTTTTTAAATAACAATTCTAAGTTAGGTGCGCTTTCGGGTTTAACACTTTTTTTAGGTGCATTGTGTGGCCTGATACTCACTACGAATGCGCCAGTATTATTCCCTTGCATCTTCGCAGATTTGGCATGTGGGTCAGAATTGACCCATTCTAAAAATTCTTTTTGAATTTCACCTTTACCTGTGATAACTCTTAATGTCTTTATTTTTTGAGTGTAACATTCGCTGGTAGCCTTTCTATAGGCTTCCCATGCTTCATGTACCTCATAACCATGTAAGTCCATATTACTCTCCGTGTATTTTTGGATTCCATAAAAATGATGCAGTTAACATAATTAACGTTCTGTTCTTATTCTGAACTATCCTATGTTTGCATCGTTCATCAACAAAGTATAACTTATTTGTATCCATGTTATAAGATTTCACGTCAACATCTAATCTCGCTGAGCCTTTGGTACAAAGAAAAAAGATACCAGTTGGGGTGACATACTCATTTGTGTTTACAAATTCACTTTGAAATGGTTCTTGCCAAATATCTGCTGACACGTTTGTTATGTCTGTGCCAAGCATATTGCTAATAGATGTAATAATTTCTTTTACATTATCTTTGTTACCAGTTGTAACCATATCATTGATTTTATTTGAAATATCTTGGGAGATTGTGCCTAATACTTTAAATTCAGGCATACTCCATTTCTTATTAAATTCTTTTCTTTTTAGTTTACTCATCTTTGGTTAACATTCTTATCATAGAAATCTTTATAAGTTTCTAAATTAAAATCTATTTCATTTGTTTCTAAGTATTTTGATAATCTAGGTATGATGGTTTCGTCAGTCAATAGTTTGTAAGGATGTACTACAAATATATCGGGATTAGATGTACAAAAATCAGAAATTCTTTCATAGATTTCATCATTTGTATAACGATAATTTCTTCTACTCCAATTTTCCATTTGTCCAATATCATATGATGGATATTTTGCCTTTTTCTCACCTCTAACTAAGCAGTCAAATGGTTTGCTCATTATGACAATTGTTTTCTCTGATATAGTTACATCGTTAAACTCGCCATCAGTATCCCATTCTAAGGATATATATGGAAGTTGTGTTAACTTACCTATATAATCTTGTAATCCGTCTTCAAAATCTATTACATGTAACAATTACGACCCCTTATTTAAAACTCCTGCATCTTTGCATTCTTGTATAAATGAATTGTATTGTTCAGGATACTTTATCATAACATGCTGAATGATAGCATTATAGTCTTTTGTTTCTGCCCTATTTGTTTCTATTTTTCGGTCAGACACGTTAATAATTGTCGTTGCCGTTCTCCACCATCCTTTACGTATACGAGTTACAAAATATATTGCTTCTTGCATTTGCCATTGTCCTTTTGTTCCAAAATCTTTCATTGAAGTGTTCTGTCCGGGTGCCGGAACAAAAGTATGTTGAAGTACGATGTATGCTTTTTTTGCCATGTATTATTCCATTGATAGTTTGTTATTATTGACTACTAATCTTTTATTATTTGTATTTATCTTCGTAATAATCCAATCAGAATCTTTATATATTTCTATATGACAATACGGAGAAAACAATGATTGTATCGTATTGCATAACTTTGTTGAGTAACTATCTTCTTTATCTCCAATTATTACATAATCACATTCATCATCGTTAATCCAACCAATCGCTTCGTCAATCTTCCACTTCAAATCATTAGTATTGTTGAATTGTATTTTAAGTAAATCGTCTATACTAGGCACAGAGAAGAAAGGATTCGGTGGGTCAGTGCATTCTGCTGTATCTATTAAATACTTAAGAAATTTACCTCCCATATCTGCTTCTTCTGTTTCAGATAAAATATGTTTCGGTTTGTATGGTTCCATTACTACTTCGCAATATATTGAAGTTCTAATAAAGTTGCTGATAGATTGATTTCTGGGTCTACAACAACGCCGTGATTTACAAGACCGTCTCTAATACAAAGTAATGCTTTGCCTTGTGAGATATCATCTTCACCAAACCAATCTAAGTTTTCGTATAGTTTACGAAATACACCTTCGTATTCTTCTGCCCTTGCTTTTGACACAATAAGTTTTCTTGCTTCTGATACTTTACCTAATTGAAATAATGCAACATATTCAAGTATCCAGTCACTCTCGCCACTCTCACCTTGTCCAGGAGATTGTAACTGACTATCTACTACGTTTTGTTGCACCATGTTAATGCATTTGCGTAAGTCAGGATAAGTTGAACGAACATAAACATCCAGTGTTTCTAAATCGGGAGTGATTCCTTCTGTAATACATATTTCGGCAATACGTGCCGTGAATTCATTTGTGTCTAGTTTCTCAATGTGATATCCTTGACAACGTGAATGAATTGCAGGGATGACCTTGTTTGGATAGTTACATGTTAGAATGAAACGACAAGTCTGTGAATAAGTTTCCATCATATTACGCAAGATTGCTTGTGCATTTGGCGATAGATAGTCTGCTTCATCTAATAGTACATATTTGAACTCGCCAGAGAATGGAAAACTACTTGCAAAACCTTGTATCTTTGTTCGCATCGTGTCAACATTGTTTTCATTTGATGCGTTAATAATCATAATATCACCACCATCAACACCTAGTTCATTCAATAGAACTTTTGCAAGTGTAGTCTTACCAGTACCAGCCGCGCCAGAGAATAGAAGATGTGGGATTGCACCACTCTTGACCCAGCCTTGAACTTGGTGTCTTTGTTTTTCATCACGGAACACATACTCACCAATACTACTAGGTCTATACTTTTCTACCCATAATTCTTTCATTTAATTGTCCTGTCTATTTCATATTCATCAATGTACATAATTGCATACCCACCTGCGTGACCTACTACAATACCCAATACTAACGCAAGTGTTAGAAAGAAAGATAATTGTAGCATACCTTTAATCATTATGCAACCTTATACCACTGAGGAGCACCACGTTTAGTCCACTTTGCAAGATGTTGTTTGTATGTCACGTAGTATTGTTTGTAAGATACAATAGAACATGGGTCTTTGACATCATCAGGCATTGCTGGTGTCGGTTGTGTGAATTGACCGTCAGGCATATTCATTGGTGGCGTAGCAAGTACATGTTGCAACTTGCGATAACTTTCATGTGGGACATTTTTGTTGTAACGATACATAAACTCTGTATTCAATTCAGTCCACATGCGGTATAACCACATGTAATTTTCTTTGTTTTGACGAAGCCAGATACCACTAGGATGGTTGACATGTGATGCTTTGTACAGAGTATCCTCCATATGTTTATCCGATAAACACCAACGCTTAATACGTCTATTATTTTTAGTTTTATCGACATATTCGGTACCATCCATGTATCGATGTGCCGTTGACATTAGTTGTGCGTACTCAATAATCATCTTACTGCAATGGCTATCTACATGCATTTGCGCACAGATGTCTTCTTGTTTGCTTAGATAAAATACGTTCATAGGTTCCTCTCTATCATAATATAGTAAATATTATAACACAATCTATTACTGTTGTCAATATTTAATCCCATGGCATTGGGTTGTTTATTTGCCTAACAAATTCATCACGCAACTCATACATTTCTTGGAATGTAAATCTATGTTCCATACCAAATTGTCCAGAAGCACTCCATCTTGCGAAACGCAGTCTTGTGCCTTTGCCATTTTCATCTTTATGATGTTTGGGGCCAACAAATATTTCACATCCTCTTGCCTTACCAGCCCATTCTCTATCCCAATTGTGCAACATAGCATCCAATTGTTCTAGGTCCCAATAGTACGTAACTGAAAATGTATCGTTTACCCGAACTGTTAGTTTTGCTCTTTTGCGTTCTTTGAATACATATAGTTTAAATGTATCCATAAAAGGCTTTACAAAATAGTCATGTATATTAGAATTATCAATCGTCATATGTTGCGAACTCCGTAATTTCATTACCATCTTTGTCCGTATATTTTTTACCAATTTTTAAGAACCTTTTTGATACAAGCATCTCAATCATATTAGTTGCACCAACAGTAAACCCCACTTCTTTGCCCTTCCAGTATCCCATTGCAAACATCGTTAATCCTAAAAACACAGCAACATAGCCTTCATATCCAGGCACACGCAAAAACTCAAACATATTCTTCTCCTCTATTGATATTACTATAATAATAACAGAACTTTACAGAAATGTCAAGTTATTTTTGTATTTCGTTCTATTTCTTCATGTAAAACAAGGCACACATCGGGTGACACCAAACTTTCATGGTGTGTAAGTGACATTTCTATTTTTCTCATTTGGGGGTGAGCATGTTGGCTAGAAACTGAAACTACTCCATCATTCTCTCCTTTATGCCATGGGACTCCACCACTTGTTGATACTATTTGTATCCATTTTATCGTATCTATATCCACACCAAGACCCGTTCTGACTGGTCTTGACCGTATACCTATCTCTTTAAATAGTAAATAATTTGGAAGGATATATCTAGCCCAATCTGCGGTTAAACTACCACCGAATGGAGCACCAATTGAAACTGAACTTACTACTTTTGGTTTTAATCTATCATATAAATGAAGTGCATAAAGTCCACCAAGACTATGAGAGATAAAAATAATATCATCTTCGTTTCGTATTTCATAAGCAAGTCGCTCTAAGTTATCAAAAAATGGTGTTTCTATATCGTATCTCAAGTTTATGAACTTCATTGGTCTTAGTTGAGATATATAATAATTCCAACACAACCCACTTTGACCTGCGCCATGAATGAAAATTACTGTTGGATGTTTTTCTTCCTGTGTTGCCTTAGTCTCAGATTGTCTATTAGTCCGAGACCAAAATCTCTTAATGTTATCAAACACGTATTAGCCTTTTAGTTTGTCAATTGCCTCTTTGTTTCTATCGATTTGAGCATCTTGTATTGTGTCAATTGTAGACTTTATTTTCAATGCTCTTTCTTCTTCTGTATCTAAATGTAATTCTTTATTGATTACTTTCTCAAGTTTTAGATAAGGAATTCTTTCGTTTGGTACATATCTCCAAGTATATCCTCGGTCAGAGTATACACCGAATACTGTTTCTCTTGTACCAATTTTAACAATCATTGATAATTCACCGTCGAGTAAAACCTCATCGCCTTCGTTGAATGCTGGATTCATTTTAAATTTGAGACCTTTTGCTAGGCTTGTAGCATAGTCTTTCATCCAGATAGCAACGAGAAGTGAGATTAATACACTAATCCACGGCATCAATAAATCTGTTACATCTATGCCTAATTGTTCCATAATAGTCTCCCGTTATTATAGTAGTATTTATCTACTTTTCAAATTTAGAAAGACTTCTATTCACTTGATTATTAACTCTTATGAATGAGGTGTTCTGATACAATTGATTGATATTATCTGAGCCAGTATATGTACATACACTTCTTATTCCACCTTGAATTTGTTGAATGACATCTACAATTGAACCTTTACATGGAATAAGCAAATCTCTACCTTCATTAGGTCTGTACTCTTTTTCAGTTGGTTTAGTAAGATTGTACATCTTTGTACTACCAAGACCATAAAAATTAACGTACTTCTCACCATCTATTTCAACAATATTGTCACATTCTTCTGACTTAGATACCATACCGCCTATCATCACCATCTTGGCGCCTGCACCTAGGGCTTTACACACATCACCAGCAGTAACACACCCACCGTCTGAAATAATATCAACACCAACTCTAGTTGCTTCTGTATAGCAGTCCATGATTGCGCTTAGTTGCGGAATACCAACTCCTACTTCTGTTCGTGTAACACATGCCGCACCACTACCGACACCTACTTTAATCATTGTTGCTCCTGCTTCGTGTACCAACCCAATTAAATCAGGACATGCTAGATTACCAACACATATCTGTATCTTCGGATGTTTCTCTCTGTAATGTTTTAGAGTTGAAATAATACCATCTACATTAGCATAAACATTTGCAATATCTACATTAATTAACCCGATATCTGGAAACTTGTTAAGCACTGCATCTGTCTTTTCAATGTCCCAAGATTGTACGCCGCTAGTAATAGCAATGAACCGCCTATCTTCCATTTTACTCAAATTTTCAATATGCTCTTTATATTCGTACTCTTTGTGCAAGAATGTGAATACTCTCATCGGTGATAGTATATTTGCAATATTATATGTTCCTGTGCTTAACATATTTGCCACACAAATCGGAGTTGCTTTCGTATCTAACCAATCTATTTCAATATCAATCATCTTGCGTGTTAATGGTTTTAAACTGCGTTTTGCTTTTATAAGAACGTCACTAAAATCTAATTTTATTTCATCTTCTACTTTTTTCATAATATCTAATTTACTGTAACAGCAAATCTCCAATCTGTTATGTTTCTTACTGTATGATGTATGTCAACTGCTAACTTATACCATTCTTCTTTAGGTAATACAACTGTATCTGTCGGTTCTTGCATATAATCTTCATACCAACATGTCTCTGCATGAGGTCCACCTGTTTCAATAATATAGTTTATTGCAAAGTCCCTACCTCTGTCTGTGTGTATCGGTACATCTTTTGTTAATGTCTGATATCTGAACTTAGTACACTCAGGAAATAATTCTTTTAAATATTCGCTTAGTTCTGGCTGGCATTCATGGATTGTATAGTTCTTACTCCTGCCACCAAAGATATTTTCAAGTTGTAATATTTCTTTTATTGGGAGTATCAATTCTTTTGGTATCTTAGGTAAATCTAGTTTAGTGTAGTTCATAATAACTCCTTTAATGTTTGCATACTACCTGTATTCAGAGATATAAAAAACTGATAAACATTGTCTGCTGTTGCACGGGCATCGTGTATAACATGTGTATCAATAACATAAAGCCTACCTGCCTCAATGCCTTCTACTCTGTCGCCCATTTCATCTTCTATGTTTGGTTTCACTTCATTGGGTCTTGCATATGTTAAATCTTTATGAAATCGTAATATCATATTGTCTGGGTCATTTGTGCCCCATAATCTAATTATATCACTTGGCATCCAGGTATCGGAGTGTGGTTTAAAATGCCCAGTATCGCCCCATTTAAGAATACAACTTCTTAACATAAAAGGCTTAACTGAATCTAACACGTCAAAGCACGATGAACTCAGTAATTCCGTAGGGGTCTTTACATTCTTATCAAATATCTTTTCTTCTTCTGGGATAGTAGCATTCCATTGGTCTAATGGATAACATGTAGGTTCTGGGTTGTTATGCATTTCTCCATTCATATTGACTAGAGGAGCGCCATATCTTGGGTATTCGAGGTGATTAGTCCCCCAACGTCTAAAAGCATATCTATAATCATACATTTCTTTTTCAAATAACTCTACATCTATCTTCATATCTAGTGGTTGAAGAAGTGATGTATGAAATGCTGTATATTCTTCAAATGTTAACGTACTCATTTTTAATCCTTCTATCATTTCTGCCGGTGCGCAAACTTGCACTATGTGTAAATTCTTTTAGTTTTTGTTCTCTAAGAGCATCGTACATTCTGTCATTCCATAGTTCATTGTAGTTGTCCATTGCCCAAACGTCTTTTGTTTTAAAGTCTTTCTTAATATCATATATTGATTGTAGAAACTTAACACGTGTGTTGTCAGATGGTAGAAAATCTCGGTGCTTGACAAATCCTGGAAATTCAACTGCCACATTTATATATCTTTCAACTAGTTTTTCAACTGGAGCAATAACATTTACGATTGATGCATTTGGGAACTTCTTTAATATATCATAAGGTAACATATGTGTTGGATATGGTAGTTTGTATTTCTCTAATAACTCATGTCCTTTTGCTTCAATAAACTTCGGTTCAAATATATCTCTGTAATATGTTTCTTCATCTATATAATCTTTGACGTAATCATACGGCGGTGGGAGATGTCCGTGTTCGGTGTATCTATTAAAATGATATTTGCTACCTTGTCTTTGCATAATTGATGTTTCATCTATATCATTATCTGGATGTGCGTACCAATAAACATCATCACGTTCTGCAAGTTTTCTTGCAATCTGATGACCACATGCTCCTTGTTCGAAACTTATGAACAACCAATTATGATGTTTAAAAATACTCATTTTCTCCCCAAGTAATAAAGGGTGCCATTCTTTTCTTTCACTAAATCGCCAGTAGGGAACCAAGCATATCCATATACACTTATATTTCCTCTAATTACCAATTCACTATTAACTATTTTGTAATCACAATACATTCTACTACCAAGTATAGTTTCATCTGATTTCATCTGATTTACATCATTTAGTGTTCTAAAAACATGATTGATTGCACATGGTCCTACTTCAGTCATGCCCCAATTTGCCATGAATGTCGCACCGCGCTGTACAAATGCTTCAATGATATCCCAATCAACTGGGTCTGACCCACAAGTCACCCAGATACCAGTCAAGTCTAAATCTTTGAAACTCTTAGTCTGCATAATCAAACGTGCATGGCCTGGAGTAATATGAGTGTGCGTGTAATCATTAATCTTTCTTACAAATCTGTATGCATTAAAATCTTCTATTGTTACTTCTGCACCAATCTCTTGTGCAGGCCTTGTTTGTGCTAACATACCGCCTGCATGTGTTATCTTACATACTGTATAAATTTTGCTATCTTTTTCAATCTCTTGTGATTGCCTTGCAACTTCATTCGCAAATTTTAATTTCTCTTTCGGTTGTTCAATTATCTTTGGTGTTCCTGTTGTTCCGCTAGTCTTTAGTATCATAACGTACCTCATCATATTTTGCAATATCTAACATCCAAATGCTCTGGTCAACATCGTATACTTGAACTGTGCCAAACCCTGTTACTAAACCAAACTTTTCTAAATGATGAAATGTTCGATTTATTCTTGTCATTTTTCCACTGTTATCATTATCTACATTTGTAGTTATATATATTATCCCACTATTGTTTTGCAATGCATATTCAATCTGTAGTGGTAGTTGGCTGTGAAAACAAAAACTCTGCATATGGTATTTGCTTAGTCCTATGTCTCTGGGATAAAGTTGTGCACCTCTAAACAACGCACGATATCCATCTGTCCAAGGATGAATACCACTGATACTAATAATCTTATCATCACAATAAGTAGCATACCACATACCACCTTCGTCTAGGCACCATTGGAATTTCATACTTTCTAATGAATTGTTATTGTTAAATCCAAGTTTATCACACTCAGAAAGGAACTCAAGTAGACTATCATCTACCTCAGTTATTGATTTTGTATCAAATACATTCATGCATATATTTATGCATAATTAAATACGACTATTTTAAACTTATTTCATTCAAACCAAATTCTCTATCTAAGAATTTGTGTTCTACTTTGACTGGGTCCCAAACTTGAATGTGTTCTAACACTTTCTCTGGGTCGAATGGACCACATGTATAAACATCCAATTGTATTAGGGCTGGGTCAACGTCATTCCATACGTGACATGCGAAATGTGATGTCTCAATAATAACAACACAAGTTGGACCATTGTTACCAGGCATGTAATCAATATCTGCTGAAATTGGTCCTGCTAGAATTTTCATTCCAATTTTATCTACTAGTTCAATCATCCACGCTTTAAGATTTTCTTCGGTGGGCGGACTCTTTGCTTCTATTCTTAGTATAATATGCTTATGCACTAATTCGGCACTCATCGGACGTGTCCTCCTTTCTATATTAAATTACTCTAATATGTATTTATGAAAGAACTTTCTGCAAGTGAGGACTTTTATTATGGTCATCTAAATCTGGAAATAAAATTTTAAATGTTTCGCAAAAACAATCCCAATTACCGTCTCGTAATAATTCTCTTGTAATTGGGTCACAATTATCAATATAGTCGATTACTCGTTGGTATTCTTGTGTATAAAAATCTACGGTCTCTTGTTTCATTGTTAGACCTATTTTTTCAAGTACTGCGGTTGTGTGTTCAAGTTGTGCAATAATATCAGGATGACTATCTGCTACACGACGGTCAAAGTATGAATTCTGCTTATATCCTTTATTGTCATTGAATAATTCTTTTTCAGGTAAGTTTGCCCAATGCTGTTCAAAGTTAAATCTACTCTCCGCAGGTTCAGTTTTCCAATTTAATTTGTTCATAAATTTATATGTTCTACTCTGTGCGCCATTATCTTCTAAATTATCATAATCAAAAATATGATGTTGATGTGTAATATTAAACATCTTATTTGCGGCTATAATTGCCGAAGTATTTCTCATTATGTCGTTTGACATTGACCAGTATTTTTTTACATATTCTTCACCATACTTATCAGGATTAGAAGAAGTTAGTAGATTACCACAACAGTCCCATTTACCTTCTTCTAGGAGTCTATCTTCCCTTGTCCATCCAGACCAACCTACTAATATAATATCGTCTTCTGTAAATTTAAAATGCAAATCATCTTCAAGCATCATGTAGAATATACCTTGATTGCCTAAGCCAGCATTTGAGTTTTTTATATATTTGTATTCGTCACCAAAGTTTTTCTGAATCATATCAGGCCAACAAGGCCAGCGCCATCTTCCAAAACTACAACCGTATGTAAAAATTCTTTTTATATTCATAATATCCAACCTAGTTGTTGTAGTTTTATCTTTAAAACCTCATCTGTAAATGCTTTATACCCATGCCAATGTGGATGACTCGTATCGGTTAGAGGATGTCCCATACGTATAGCGTATTCAAGTATTGGTTCTTCTATAAACTCTATTTCATTATCTACTAGAAATGCATCAATTTTGTGTTTGTAGTTGTAATCGTTTACTAGAAACGCATCATTCCACCCATACACTACAAGTGTCTTTGGGTTTCGTTTCGCTATACCATTTAACGACCACATCTGGTCATATATTCCTTCACAGTTTCTCTCTGAATGTCCTATACTTATCATATAGTCTTCTGGTATAGGTGTCTTTGGGTTATACCCCATGCCGCGGTTTATCATATTCATTTGCATAGGTTCATGCTTAGTAGGATATCTATTTTCAATGAAAGCGTGTCGTGTTTGTAGTACACCATATTCTCTTATGTTACCATTGCCTGATAGAGGCACAGTAGTGGTATCAAGCCATGTATCCCAAAAGATACCTTTTCTTCCTTGATTCGTTATCTGCCATATAATGATATCATCTTTGTCTATACTTCCATCTGCTACACCATTTCCATACTGAA
>Ga0098055_1000156_pt1 | contig 44390 bp, 64 predicted proteins | sample 17_taG_FD_75107 | JGI IMG/M metagenome (GOLD analysis project Ga0098055, IMG submission 75107) | Marine viral communities from the Subarctic Pacific Ocean - 17_ETSP_OMZ_AT15314 metaG | ecosystem: Environmental > Aquatic > Marine > Oceanic | place: Pacific Ocean | collected 2015-01-18 | reverse complement strand
CTCAGCCTTAACGTAAGTCAAGGCTGGCTCACCAGTTGACCACAAGGTATTATCATGGCAGTTAAGATAAACAATCAAGGATCACACATTAAGATCAGCGGCCAAGGCTCTGCTGGCCCACAAGGGCCACAGGGCGAGCAGGGCGAACAAGGCCCAGCGGGGCCACAAGGCCCACAAGGTGAGCAGGGTCAAGTCGGCCCTGCGGGTGCGGACGGTGCTGACGGGATCAACGGTTCTGACGGCGCTGATGGCGCTCAAGGACCAGCAGGTCCCCAAGGACCAGCAGGCAACGATGGTTCCGATGGCTCAACCGGTCCAGCCGGACCTCAAGGTCCAGCAGGCAACGACGGGGCTGACGGGGCTGACGGTGGCCAGGGTCCAGCAGGTCCCCAAGGCCCTCAAGGTCCCCAAGGACCAGCGGGTGCTGACGGTTCGGATGGTACAGACGGAGCAGATGGCTCGGACGGTGCAACAGGTCCAGCAGGGCCAGCAGGGCCTACTGGTCCAGCGGGGGCGGACGGTGCTGATGGTGCGGACGGAGCGCAGGGTCCACAGGGTCCAGCCGGTTCAGCGGCTGTCACACCCAATACTGTCTACACGGCTTCCACACAGCAATTGAACCTCCCAGTAGGGTGGTGGACTTTCGCTCTCGTCAAGGGGCGCGACTTGAACAAGGCTCAACGAGCAATGGCTCAATTCTTCTTGGCTGATACATCGTCAGGACGACACCGTGCGGCTCACATTGAAGTCGGACACCACTACGGTCGTGACGGTGGAAACCAAATCAACCTCCTCTCCGTATCGGGCTATGGTAGTGGCGTTCCGTTCACCAAGTTCCGTCTCGTTGAGGGCAACACATACGATGGTTGCGCTCTCCAAGTCTACATCAGCAACGCAACCAATCGGATAAACGCTCACATGATGTTCAACCTTCAAACGGGTGATGGGTGGACCCTCCTTGACCCCGCATGGTTAGCAAACGCCGACATAGCGGCGCACGATGCGTTTTTGGGATATTACGCAGGTGGGTATGTGAATTGGGCTGTATCTATGGCGGGTATTGAAGAGTTCAACCTTGAGGATTTGACGAGGCCGACATTTGGTGGAGGTATGGGTACGACTGGTTCATTCGTAGTGCAGAAGGACTTCCGAGCAAGCGGTGGGGTTATTGAAACCGATAACAACCAAGAACTCGGATTCTTCGGCATAGGGACTTCCCCTCAATTACCCCCACCGCCTCAATACCCAGCCTTTCCCCAATTGACAGGAAACAGCGTGGTTGATATTCAGGCTCTCGCCCAAGGCTACGACGAACTGATAGTCATACTCCAGCAGTACGGTTTGCTCCTGTGAGCATCGTGATAAACCCCCACATACAACGGTGGCCTGTGAGAGAAAACAAGTGCGCTACCGAGGACTGCCGACACGCTCACGGGCGTGAGAACAAGGCCGTTTGGTGCGTACACTGCTTAGTGCGTGACGCCATTGAGTGGGGGCTTCCGTACTGACCTGGCGACATTTTCTTGAGGTCTACGCAGTGTTCTTGGCGCTGGCTCTGTTCACTGTACCGAGTCTCGTTTTAGGCTGGGTTCAAGAGCGTTTTGAGCGTTTTAGATAGCGTCCAGAGGTTTCATATAGGTGTGGGTACCGTCACGGGGTATGACCGACACAGACACCCTACTCATTGCAGTGGGACTTCTTGGAACCGTAGCCGCACTGATGTACCGAGCCTACTTGAAACACAAGCCAGCGATTGACCAGATTTTGGAAGATGGCGTAGACCTCTCCGATGTTGCCGACATTGTTGAACTGGCGAAGGACGCCAAGGAAGACATTGCAGAGATTAAGGAGGCGATTGACGAAGTCCCCTCGTGGAACGAACTCAAGCGCATGAAGAAGGCCGAACTCCAAGCCCTTGCCGACAAGCACGGTCTACCTACCGAAGGTACGAGAGCGGTGCTCATTGACGCACTCACTGAACTACGAGACGCTCAAGTCTGAGGTGTTCACATGTTGAAACGCCGGTGGCGCAAGAAGGGCAAGCGAGTGATTGCTATTGACCTGTACTGCGGCATGGGCGGAGCGACTCAAGGTATGCTGGACGCAGGGGCCGAAGTCGTCATGTCATGTGACGGCTGGGAAGTCGCTGAGTTCCTCCATAAGGCGAACTACCCGAAGGTACCATTTGAGAACCGATGGCTGGGCAAGGAACCAGCCGCTGACCTGGCTTGGTTGAAGGCCATTCTTAGCGCCTACAAGGGCCTTGATGTGCATTTCCACATACACGGCTCCCCACCATGTCAAGCGTTCTCTACGGCAGGTCACAAGCGTCCTATTGAGGAAGGCAAGGAGAATGTTGACCACTTCCTGTGGCTCGTTGACAAATTGAAGGATGCAGGCATGTGCGACTCGTGGTCTATGGAGAATGTTCCAGCCGCCAAGAACCACTATTCACACCTACCCTACCACATGATGGTCGCCTCTGACTACGGTGCCCCACAGGCACGCAAGAGGTGGTTTGCTGGCGAAGGGTGGACACCCGTCAAGGTGAAGAAGCCGCTCTCGTGGAACGAGGCTCTCCAAGACACCACTATACCCCACGGCTCGGTCCTGAACACGGTCGGAGCCGCATGGTCCAATTCACACCGAGCACGCTCCTCTGACAGCCCTTGGAACAGTCCCTCTCGGACGATAACGAGGCAGGTCCCAGCCATACGCAAGGAGAACCCTGACGGCACCTTCACCAAGTTCCGCACGCTCACCATGAACGACATTGCAGTGTTGCAGGGCTTCCCCTCTGGGCTTGACCTACGGACCCCTACGGACCAGCGTGACCTCACACTGGCGCTTGGTAACTGCGTGTGCCCACAGGCTATGACAGCGGTCATACGGGGCATTCACTGGTGATAGGCAATGAACTGCGTAGCGTCGTAGAACTTGTACTCCCGTCGTGGAGTGCTTCCGATGTACCGACCGACGAGACCTTCCTGGCGAACAGCCGCCGACGAGAGCAGGGATTGGACACTACGAACATGAGCCTGAACCCCTTGACTGCGAAGCATGTCGCAGATTTCAGCGGCGGTCAACCAGCGGTCAGTCGGAAGCGATTTGAAATGCTTCAACAGTCGTGCACGCTTGGCCATGTTGCGGTCCATGCCCTATCGGTTCAAATAGGTGGTGCCGTCAACAGCAGTCATGGCGAAGAGATACGAAGAAGATGAAACCCCCGTGGTCAAGAATCACGCATGCTCGGTGTGCAAACGAGTCGGACGAACTGGGACAAAATCACTGGTCTCTGAGGGCTGGCTGGACACCAAAAGTGGGCTGATTTGTCCCGCATGTCCTGACGAACAGTAAGTGCCTCTTGAGAGCCAATTAACCGCAAAGGTGAAAAGCGATAGGCGTTTGTAGTAGTAGCATGACCGAGGACTGGGACGACCCCGAGTGGGACGACGGACCCGAAGCGAAAGTGACTGCGATAGACGCTTGGGGAGCAGGCAAAACAGACGGCATTGACGAGTCTCTCATCCGTTGGACAGCCATGCTCATGGTGCAGGGCTACAAAGACAGTGAAATAATGCGGAGGCTCGGAGAAGCCGATTTGGATAGGACTCTCACGCGAGAGCAAGGCAAGCGCCTTATGCGACTGGCGAGGTTGCAGTCAGAGGAACTCCGTCACCTTTCCATAGCCCGTGCTGAAATGGGCGATACAGACTGGCTTCGTTTGGAATCGTATGCCCGTAGGAAGCGCATGTTGTCGCTGACCGAGGGGTTGGTGCACCAAGCACATTCGCTGGCCGACAATGTGAGCAAATTGAACAATGTCTCGTTCATGGTACAGGGGCTGGTCAAACAGCAAGACGCCATGGACAAAATGTCAGGTGCTCAGGATGCGAAGCCTCAGGTCGTGGTGAACATTGGCTACGACCCAGTGGAGCAGTTCCGTCAGGTTGTTCAGGAAGAACTCAGGACCATAGATGTAGATGCCGAGGTTATTGACGCCGATAGCGACGACGAGGGTCAGTAAATCGTTCGTGTCAGATTTGACACAAAAGCAAATCGGATTTGAACGGTTTAGCCGATACCTTCAGAGTCGGCCATTGATTTAGCCGATACTTTCGGGTTTCCAGGTTGTTTTAGCCGATACTTGAGCCAGGGAGCATTGTTAGCCGATACCTTCGGCGGTCCAGGTTGTTTGAGTCGGGGTCCAGGTCGGTGGCTTGCGCTCGGCCTCTCCGCATGGTTTGAGCAGGTCGGGGTACACCTATAAAGGTTTGCTACTGATAGTCTCCTGACCCAAAAGGAAAGTGTAGGTCCCATAAGACTATATACCCCCAGCGCTGTGCTTCCAGTGGAAGGGCGGGGGGTGTGTCAAGCGGCCGAGGGGCCGCCGACCCCTACCCAATTTTCAGGCCCTCGGCGACCATTTTCCAGGCCTCGGGCGACCCAAAATCAAACCAAAAAACGCCAAAAACGCATACTATATAGAAAAGTGTTATATAGGGGGGCGTCGTAGCATGGGTTGGAGGCAACAAACATGAACCCCGAAACCCGAACCGAAGCCCGAACTGAAACCACCCTCGTCGTTGAGACGACTCAAGTCCACGCTGGACTTGGCGCCTTGGTGTCCAAGGCACCCAACAGCGCCAACAAGGTCGCCGTCTCTCACCTCGGTGAAGACTCCGCTACCCATGCCCGTCTCGTTGGTACCTACACCACCACCGACGCCGTCACAGGCGCCGTTGAGACCATGCCCGTTGACATTGCAGGCACCATTGAAATTGGCGCCACTGAGACCTACTCCAACGGCTTCATGATTCCAGCCGCTGTGAAGGACCTCGCTCTCTTCGGCATGCTCGGCGCACTTCGCCCAGCCGCTCAAGCCAAGGTCATGACCATTCTTGAAGCACGCAACGACGGCACATTGGCCAAGGCCGACGCCGACGCCGCTCTTCTTGAAGCGTTCAACCTCAGCGATGCCGCTTTGGCCGCTGGAAAAGCGCACCTCGCCGCACGCCGCACCGTCAAGAGCACCCGTGCTCCTAAGGTCCGCGTGTCCTTGGACGCTTGAGCGGGTCTTCTGACCCCTCGGGGGGCTTGACCCCCACTCACCTGCGGGGGGCGCCTACGGGCGCTCCCTGACCCCTTCCTCGCCTGCGGGCGTTGAGAGCCGCACCCCTGCTCGCCTCGGCGGGTGGGGATGCTTTTTTTCAGATGGTCGGCCCGCCACCTGGCCCGCTATCGTTGCTCCCTTGTGCTGTCGGTATATAGTCTTTTCCTACCTATACTCTTGAGACGGCATCTCCCCGCGTGCCCTCGTCCTTGGCCGTCCTCATCAGGTGCGCCGCAATCCATCCTACACACTGGAGGTACATAAAGGTTTTGTTCACCGATAGGTTTAATAGGGGAGGCCGCTTGGATTGAAACATGGGCACACAAACGATGACCGAAACGATTTCAGGAACGACCTCAACCGATTGGAACAGCAAACCCATTGAAGGGACTGTCTCCGTTGTCGTGAAGCGCTCAAGCACCGTGCGTGTGTCCATGAGCGGGCACCAGGGCATGGGTGCGTGCATTAGCATGAGCGACGCCGACGCCATTGAGTTCGCTCGTGCTGTCATGGCCGCCGCCACCGGTGTGGACTGCTACGAGGACGCATACGAGTTCCAGGCCACCAAGGACTCCCGCAAGGTCCGTGACGCCGTCAAGGAGGCTCGCAAGGCCCAACAGGCCCGTGAGCGTGCCGAGGCGAAGTGTGCGGGCTGGTGAATGTTTGAGCGGTACTGTTATATAGGGGGGCACCCTACCATTAAACATGGCCGAGACAGTCAACCCCCGAACCCAGAACCAAGAACAACCGCTCCAGTGCTCCGAATGTGGATGCACTGAGTTCACCATGAAAGCCGTGCGTGGACCCTTGACCTTTGACGGTCCAGAGTTCCGAATGCACTGCTTTGACTGTGGAACCTTCGCTCTCTTGAGCCGCGTCGCTGTCGCCGTCACCGGTGACATTGAAGAAGCCACGGAGTGAGCACCCAGGCCCCAGAGGGCCACCAACACGGCCACGAGCCGGAGCCGGACCCTTCCCCACTTCGGTGGGGTTGGGTCCTTTTTTTCATACCGTAGGCCTGGCGAATTGGCCGCCCTTTGTTGTTGCTATGAGATGGGGGTATATAGTCTTTTCGTAACTATACTTTTCAAAACCATTCAGCGGCATACTTATATAGGGGCACCTGCTACGATTAAACATGGCCGAGACAACCTACGCCCCCCTGCAAACGACTGCGACCCACACCCGATTGATGTACGACCTGGTTAATTCCAGCGACTACTTCAACGATGTGGTGATTGACCAATACGAAGAACTCCTCTGGAATGTGGCCCTCGCTGGCCTCCAGTACGCATTGAAGTGCAACGCCACGCCGTTCCACCCCTTCTACCACGGCCGCGACACAGAATGTGGCCGAGCCTTCTTGAACGAAGCACGACGCGTCGTGTTCTTGGTCCGTGAGACCCTCCGCTTGAACTGCTGAGGGCCACGAGCCACACAACGACCCCACGGCCCCTACGGGGGACGAGAGCCGCGCCCCTGGGCACTTCGGTGCCTGCGGGCGCTTTTTGTCGCTCGGACCGGTCACGGACGGGAGACGGAGTCTCCCCGCGTGCCCTCGTCCTCAGCCATCCCCATTGGGTCCGCCTCAACCCTACTATACGATGCGGGTACATAAAGGTTTTGATGACCGATAGTCTTTAATAGGGGCGACCTCCCATCTGTAATCATGGGACAACCAATGACCAAGAGCGTCTGGTGGCGCGACTTCAACCAAGACAAGATGCACCGTGCATACGAACCGGCCGTTAAGGCTCGTGCCGTGAGCAGTGCTGACATTATGCCGCACCGCCACTTCATGGACGACTGCACCCGTTCAACCCGTAGCCCTGGAAACAGTGGCTATGTCAAAGCCGTCAAACCATACTGGGACGCTCGTGACAAAGCGTACTATGTTGACGGCGTCTCGGCCGATGATGCCTGCGTGGCTGGTTACAAAGCCATGATGGCGCACTACGACATGCCTGCACCTGCGTGGGCATGGTGGGTCTGAGACCTATTCACAGCCATAGGGGGGCCGCCAAGGGGTTGGCGGTCTCCCACCCTGGTCAAACCGCATATGCGATTTGAGGAGAACCTTTGAGCGACACGCTTTAATAGGGGCACGCACAGGGAAGGATATGAGCCGACGACCATTCACCAGCGTTATTGGAAGCACCGGCATGCGTGCCGTGCACCCTCAACGCTTTGACCACCACTGCACCTTGACCTTCAGGCCCAGCGCCGAGGTCCGTGCGGCCACCCCAGCGGGTGCCCGTGTCGTCATGGAAGTCGTGGGCATGGTCGTGACCGATGAAGTCCAGGTGGCCGTGGTTGAGTTCAGAGACGGACCAGTGACCGCCGCCGATGTGGCCAGCGGCTTCCCGCATGTGACCATTAGCACCGCCGACGGTGTTGCACCCGTGGCCAGCATTGCCGCAGTCGCTGAGGCCATTGCCGCAGGTGCTGTCGTGCCGGTCCGTGGCCTTTTCTTTGAAGGCGTCGTGGACGCATGATTTCAGAACCTTTGAGGGAAACCCTTTAATAGGGGGGCCTCCTACGACTAAACATGCGAAACCTCATGACCCCGCACCCAAGCCACGCCGCCCGAATACGAGCACGCAACGGATTCGTTGACACACTGGGCGAAGGCTTCGGTCTCGCCGACGGTGGGTTCAACACCATGAACCTGGTCATTTCCAACGCCATGAAGGCCGGTACGGCTCGCATGGCTGAGGTGGGCGTCACGCCTTCCAACGCGGCCATTTATGTCGCTCTCAACGCGTCCCGCTGGTACTGGAGCACCTACCAGTTCATGCACGGCGACGGCGAGTGAAATAGGAGTTCCAGGCCTTTCGCAGAGCCGAAAGGTGTAGGACTTTGCCGCCGTTCAAAGCCCAACAATGATGGGGGGTTTTTCGGATTTTGCGACATGAAGGTTATGGGGGCCGATAGGTTCTGAGCCTTTTTCGGGTACCCCTGGACCAAAAACCCCGAATAATTCCAATCATTGTTGGGGTTTGAACTGGGCACACTGCGAGGCCTGGTATATGAGTGCGGGCAATAATTGAGGGAAGTGGCCTTCCCTTTGCACACACACACCTCAACATGTGTGTGTCCCATAGGGCATCCTCACCATTTAATTTATTTCTATTTATTATATTATATAATAATTATATATTATAGATAAAGACTATATACCGTCAGCCCATCGGACATGGACAAGCGGACCTATATTTGGCGGAGGCCGAAACCTTTAAGGTGGGGCACCCCCAGCAACAAACATGGCGGAAACCCAGACCCCAACCGTGGCCGAAAACCGAGTAGCAACCCAAGACCTTCGCAATGTGCGAGACTGGCTCACAGGCGAGCCAATTGGTCTCCGAACCCCGAAAGCGTTCAGAGTCAAGAACCTCCAGCACTCGTGGGCTACTCCGAAAGTCGTCTTCATTGTATGGACAGACACGAGCCTCTCTCAGATTATGCAAAGCCCAGCCATGCAAGTCCGCATGCAAGTGCAGGCCGCTCAAGACGCTGGCGAGCAAGTCGCACTTGAAGACCTACCGAAGACCGTAGTCGGCAACCACTCCGAGACGCTCATGTGGATGGGCTACGCCACCCTTGAGGGCGACGAACTCGCTCAAGCGATTGCTCACGCCAACGAGACCTACTGCGACAAAGGCGTATGGTCCGGCTCCCCCGAGGGTCAGATGATGGAAGCCTACTGGCCGACCAAAGTTCAGGAAGCAGTGTGCCGCCTCCGTGCCTCCAGGTCGTTCCGAGCAAACCTTTAAGTACCGGTGGCTTATAGGACAGTATGAGACGGACCAACAGGAACCACCCACACAACAGCCGCGAGCCGACGGGGACTCCGCTAACCACGGACAACCTGACGCCCAAGGACGACCCGACCCGCGCCCAAGAGCGGGAAGGGGGCAAGTCGGCAAGTGCGGGGCCTGGTGGACTCGGATGGCCAAGGGCGGCTCCCGAGAACCCTCGCCGCTGTGGTGGCGGCGGGGGACGGCTTCCATCCTGAACTAACCAAACCTTTAAGTAGGTGCGGCTTATAGGACAGTATGAGACGGACCCCCACCGACGGCGCATTGGCGTGTGCTGGAAGTGGAGGCGAGCCTCACCGAAAAACCCTGAACCCCACTCCGAGACGCACGCCAATGCGGGGAAAAGTCGGATGGGTAGGCCTGCTTATGAGGGCCGCTGGATGGAGGGCCGCCCATGATGAAACCCTGGTCATACAGGTGCTTGGTCGGACCTCCTCGGACCATCTTCCAAGCGACCAAACCTTTAAGTAGGTGCGGCGTATAGGACTAATCAGAGCAGACACGAGACAGACCCGCCACGGCGGGGGCGGAGGTCTATCCAAGAGACCGCCTGAAACCTGACTCCTCCTACCGGAGAGCGGCGAAAGACCGGCCGCTTGTCTCTCTAAGCAATCACAGAGGAGAACCCACCCGTTTAGCGGCGGGTGGCCCCCAGCGTACTGGAAACGGTGCGGGGAGGGGAGAGTTCTACGGTGCAGAGGACACGGACTTAGCGGTTCAACCTCTGACCTGGACCGCGCTCAATAGGGATGCGGAACCAAAAGCCCACCTTGGACGGCCTGAAGTGCCTCCACGGGTGGAGACGGCACCCTCTCTGAATCCAGGCCAATACGGCGAAACCTTTAATAGGGTGGAGCATATAGGACTAATCAGAGCGACCCGACATTGACGGACAGGAACCAGTGGCGCCGACGGGCACCCCACTGACAACCCTGAGGCCGTGTGTCGGGCGCTCGCCATTTAGCCGATACTTTTCCCCTGGGCATTGGATTGAGCCGATACTTTAGCCGATACTCTTTGTTTGGCGCGTTGTTATGCACCCGCACCCTCCCCCCGTGCCCGTCACTCCAGCGGGCCGCTCGCCCCCGCGCTCATTCTACTCTACATGCAGGCAGTACATAAAGGTTTTGTTGACCTATACTCCTATCAGAAACCAGGCCGCTTGACCGAATCCTTTATGTACCGGCGTTGTATAGGAGTTAACATGGCGAACGCGACCTACACCCCGAAACCCGAAACCCGACGAGACCTGATTGAGACTTATGTCCGTGACCTCACGAACGACAACACACCGCTTGAAACCCTCACGGGCATGTGCTGGTTGGCCGTTCGTCGTGACTTCGCTGGCTCAGTGACCACAGAGCAAAACACCGCCGTTATGACCTTCATGGTGGCCTTCTTTGCGAACCTCACCACGGAGACCCGCGCGACCTTGCTCGCTGAACTCAGCCCGTCCGCTCGTGCTGGTCTCAGCCCCGACCCGCAAGAGTGCTTCGGCTACTGAGGCCAAGGCCTGGACACGCTACCACAGGACGCCCAGCCCCAGCAGGGGCGGGCCTCCGATGAGCCTCACGGCGACCCGCCCACGGGCGAGGTTGAACCGCTCCTGATTTGAGCGGCGGCCCCTCCGTCGGCCTGGCCGTTCCGTTCCGTTCCACTGGAACGGTGGCGCTGGGGGTATATAGTCTTTTCTAACCTATACTCTCCCGCACGGTATCAGAACCTTTGACCGAATCCTTTATGTAGGTGCGTCCCGTAGTCGGTACATGGACGGACACACAGACCTAACCTGCGCCCACGGATGCGACAACCTACATTTCAGAATGACCGCCGTCAAGGGCGTTTTTGGTGGCTACTTTTTCCTCGTCTCGTGCCCGTGCACACCGCACGAGTGCTGGAGCATTGACGGACGCGGCGAAGTGCTCGCAGTGGCCTGAATGGCCACCTGGCCAGGGCATTTAGCCGATACTTCGCACATTTTCATTTCTTTTGAGCGATGCTTTTATGTAGGGGTGGCCTCCCTTCTCTAATCATGGGACAAACCCGACACACCCCGACACCCGAAGCCAGCGCCACCGAGATTATTCAAGCCGGAGCATTCACGCTCATGGTTGTCATGATGGGCCTCGTTTCAGCGGTCCGCCTCGGCGAGTTCGCAGGCCTCTTTTGAGACGCTCACGCACCACGGCCGCCAGCCCAGCACGGGCGGCGGTCGGCCGCTCGGCCGGATTTCAAAAACGGCCAATTTCGCAGATTCTCAGGAACTTTGAGGGATTATATTATATAGGGGCGGCCGACAGGAAGGGTCATGCAAGAAGCAACCCCAACCCCAACCCTGACCTTCACCATGGGCCTCCCAGCCGCTGGAAAGTCCACCGTCGCAAAGCACATGTTCAGCCAATCCACCTTCATTGACTGCGACTCAGTCAAGGAAGCACACCCAGCATATGACCCAGCAAACCCAGCCGCCCTTCACGGATGGTCCAAGGCTGTCGTGAAAGAGATGTTCAACGCCGCTCTTGAGTCCGGCGCCGGTGCATGGGTCTACGACACCACAGGCACCAACGCAACCCGCATGACCGCAGAGATGAACGCCGCCAAGAACGCAGGCTTCAAGGTTGAACTCGTCTTCGTCACCGTGCCCCTTCATGTCTCCGTTGAGCGCAACCTCACCCGCGACCGAGTCGTCCCTCTTCCGGTCCTCCTTGAGAAGGCCGCACTCGTGAACCAAGTGTTTGAAGCCATTGAAGTCCACGCCGACACCGTCACAGTCGTCCCAAACGAAGTCTACAACCCAGCATACGCTTGAGGGCGCTGGAGGCCCGTGGCGGGGTGCCTACGGGCACGGATAGCCCAAGGGCACCCGTGGACCGTGGCGGGGTGTTCTCGGCCCTGCTGGGGCATCCCAGCGAGCGCAACCGTGAAAACGGTGGGCGCATGCCCTGGTCTCATGGACCAACCGAACCGACCCAGCCGCCGACCGAACCGACCCGAGCGCCGAGAATCCAAGCGAGCCACCCGACGCCTGCGAGCGTTCCGAGCGAACGAACTTGACCGACTCCGCACGGACGCCATGAGGTTCACCTTGAGCGAGGCCGTGGTCATGGCCAGCCTTCGCCGTGAGGCGCTCGCTATTGCCGCCGATAGGACCGGCCGCATGCACATGCACAGGGGACACCTGAACAGCGTTGAGGGCGACGGGTGGCGCTGGTTCGTGGAAGGCGACCGAGTGCACGCATACAAGGGACTTTGAGAGTTCAATTGATATAGGGGCGCTTCCTCGGCGGTACATGGACAACCATGAAAGCCGACACGACGCGACCGCCCGAATTATCCGCGAGTGGGATGCAATGAACGCCGCCGCACGAGTCAAGCGACAGCCGACCCGAACCGAAAAAGTCCGAGCATTCGCCCGCCGGTTTGGATGGGTCGCCGTCGTGTTCCCGCCGGTCATGGTGGCCATTTTCATGTGGGTCCACCTTGAGGCCTGAACCGGTCCATCGTGGGGCCGCCGGTCGGCCCGCCGGAGGCCTGGAATCCAGGCCTGAACGCTGTACTGCGAGGCCGCCCACCCCTCGGCTAATCATCATCCACTGGAACGGTGTGGCTGTCGGTATATAGTCTTTCCTAACCTATACTTTCCTCCCTTGGTTCAGAACCTTTCGGCGGTGTTGTTATATAGGGGGTGCCTCTCATCTGTAACCATGCGAAACACACAACACGCCACCGAGCGACTCATGGGCCGCCTCACAGCGACCGAGCGAAAGACCGTCATTGACGCCGTCCAAACCATCAAGCCAACCATTGACCGCACTGAGTCGGTCGCAGTCTACACCATGGACCTCGGCACCAGCCGAACCGCACCCGACGGTTCTCAAGGTCGCCATGTGGTGGCCATGATTCGTGGCGGCCGTGTCGCCACCGTCATGCTCCGAGGAGACCGACAGCCAGCAACCCGCACCGCACTCCGTGTTGACCGTGTCGTGAAGATGTACTGAGGTGAGAAGATGAAGGCACAGAACAGACCAAACAAGACCAGCAAGCGCCTCAAGGGCGGGTACACCGGCAAGTACACCCGAGGCGGCCCCAAGCGCACCGGACAGCACCGCCTTGACACTTGCCGCCTCCAAGGGGGCCGTGGACAATGAAGGCCCTTCTTGGTACCCTCACGGCCTCGCTACGGCCAAGCCTGCGGGCACTGGGCACCGTGGCCCTCTACGGCCTCGGGCTGTGCGCTCAAGCGGCGCCTGTGGTGGCGTGGAAATTGGGCTTGATTTGAGGCGGGTCGGCGGCCCGTGGTCGGCCACCTGGTCAAAAATGAAAAACGCCGTTTCAGGCCTGTTTTGAAGAACTTTGAGAGGTGCATTGATATAGGGGCTGCTACTACGACAGGTCATGGCGTACACACCCCACACCCGAAACCTAACTTGCGGACTCACCCTCACATTCACCAAGCGGGTCGGCTCCAAGGCTGTCAAGAACGAAGCCGCCGACCTCATCGGACGCATGTGCGACACCCTCGCATTTGACTACGATTTCAGCGGCCAAACGCTTGAAGTCCGATTCACCAACGACCGCAACACACACGCCGCAGAGTACAGCGCAGGCCTCAAGGAAACCGACCGAGCAACCGACTCATACGGACGAGTCACCATGATGGCCGTTGAGAGCACATGCACCGAGGCCACACCGGTCCTACGGTGCAACCTCCAAGGCGACTCCAACGCCCTCAACAACCGAAGCGCCAACCACCTCATGCACGAGTTCATTCACCACCTACAATACGCCCTCGGCGTGAACCGCACAGTGGTCAAGAAGACCGCTCAAGCGGGCATGGTCTTCAAGGACGGCGGCCACCACTGGAACGCCACCCTTGGCCGTGAACTCTCCCGCCGCATGCGCTCCGCTGGTGGCCGTGGCTTCCTCGCTGAGGCGTCCGAAGACTTCACCGGCTGGAACACCACCGGCGACCTCGTGAAGCACGCTCTCGGCGTCGCATACGGCAAGGACCCAAGCGAGCGCCAAGCATGGCGGGGCGCTTCCCACCTCGCCCGCTGGGCTGGGTTTGAGAATGACGCCGATGTGAAAGCGAGCCTGCGGGGATTCCTCGCCCGCTGGGGCCGCTTGACCTTCGCTTGAGCGGCGACCTCAACCGCCCAAAATTGGGGGGCCACCGGACCACCTGGAGGCCCCCCCCTATTGACGCCGGTACCATAATTTTCTGGTATTTGCTCGCATACCCGTCTCAAACGCTGAGTCAAAAATCGTCTTATGTTTTTATAGGGGAAATGATTATATAGGAGAACTTGTCGGGTGCAAGACCGTTAAGAGCCGTGACCAGCACAGGATGAACCATGTCAGTGGTCAAGGTAGTATCAAACGACGCAGTAGTCACCGGAAAGCGGGTCAAATTATTCAGCATAACTCTGACGAATATCATTGACCCAGCCGCTCCTGAGACGGCTGATTTGATGTTCCTTGTTCGTGACGCACACACCCTCGGGGACGGGGAAGTCATTTGTCGTATGTTTGCACCCAATGACACCTCGTCTATGCAACAGTTCACTTTCAACGGGGTACAGTGTATCAAAGGCGTGAGTGTTGAACTGATAGGCGCACCTCACGCAGACTTTACGGTCAGTGTGGAGTTCGCATGATACAGCAAGTCATTTTCTCTTGGAACCCCGAAGGAACCCGTCTCTGGATTCTCTGGGACAACGACCGGCGGGATTCGTTCACGAGCATGGCGTTTGAATCGTCGTACCACCTATTCCATCACATAGCCTCCATGGCCAACGAATGGGCCAAGACCTACGATGTTGACATTCAATCGGTCCAAGTCAAGAATCCCCAGGCCGACCACCAAGCGTGGTTGATTGACTGGTTCCCTAAATCGGTGACGAATCCGAACGGCCGATGTATCACCCTGTCCTAAGACTCTTTAGGCGACACAGTTAAATAGGTGTGGCTTGTATCACTAAACATGACGGAACCACAGTTCACAGAAGATGTACGAGGCCACTGGGTCAATTACCAAATAGACGAAAAGACTGCAAACAGAGGCATGTTCAACCATGTCAATGCTCCTCTGGATAAGACCGGAAGCGTGAAGATTTGGATTTTCAAATTGCCCAAAATTGGGGTATTGACAGGGACCACCACTTGCCGAGTTATGGTACGCAGAGGGAGTCATGGCTATTGGGAAGCGTTCATTCACATGGACATGTACCACGACGACAACAACGACACCTCCTGGTGGAACTCATGTGATGTGATTTCAACGAACCCCAAGCAACCTTTACCACGATTCGCACTGATTGACCGCATGGGCCAACAGATTACAACGATTCGTACCCGACGCAAGGACCTCATGGCCGATGTTGAAAGGACGGTAGCGCTCATTTACACTCCACCAAGAAAACCCGTAGAGTTCAACATGAACCCTTCGTGGTGAAGGTTGAATAGGTGGGGAACCGGTATATACCGTATGAGTCACCATACGGGTCATGGGCGAAGTTCGCAGGTTGGACCTGATGGACGACCCCAGCACCATTGGAGCGGCCATTCAATTGCTTCTACTGGTCAACCCCAAGCGTCCCTTCACGCTGACCCGTGTAGGCGACGAGATGGTGATTCACGCCGAGGATTGACGATGGGACTCACTACTGAGCACCTCAACCACATTCACCACCTGTTCTATGTCCTATGCTCTGAACGGGGCTGGGCCATGGGCCTACCGACCTCCTTTGACTACGCCTACCTTGACCCCGACCTCAAGCATGTGCAGGCTCGTATCGTGCTCCGTGAGGGCCGGTCGCTGATTCTATTTCACCCAGCCGCATTCGGCCGTGGGAACCTCGTGAAGGGCCTCCTTCATCACGAACTGTGTCACCACCTCCTGGGACCCGATGTTGGCCATGGGCCTACCTTCTCGGCACTGGAGCAGGGATGGGATGAGTTCTACCACTGGAAGCAAGAGTCAGCCGACTTCACACGGTGGCTCCTCCGGCAACGCCCTGAGTACACTCTGACCTGTGTGACCTGCGGCACCTCTATGCTACGCAATACCGTACCTAAAGGGCGTATAGCGTGCCGTATATGTTGCGAGATGCACTCAAACGGGGAATATGACTCAAGGTATAACCTTCATATAGGTGTGCAAGACTCCGATACATCATGACCGACGAAAAAGTAGGCAAGCAAGAAATGAAAAGACTGACCAAAGCCCTCATTCAAGAGGAGTTCCAATTGAACGGATTCAACGCAGTGGAACGCTCCGCTGGGGCCGTGAACTACATTGCCCTGAAACCCGACCTTGAAGACCAGCATGTGGCCGCTTCCATTTACGGAGACCGCCGTGGCGCCGCTTCCATTTGGGTCAAAGACTCAGTATTCCAAGCACTCAAAGCCGAAGGGAAAGTCAACGCCTCAGACGACCGCAATGTCCAAGATGTGTCCTTCTTCAAGCGTGGAATGGACTGGAAAATTGAGATTCACGACACCTCAGATGAATTGATTCACGACATTGTACGCCTCTCGGGTGTATGGTGGGCTGACAAGACCGCTGAACTGGCCGCTAAGGCCGCTGAACTGGCTGAAAAGAAGCGCCTCGCTGATGAACGCAAGGCTGACATGGACGCCAAGCGCAAGTCACCGTTCTGATTCTCAGTACCTTTAGGCGAAAGTCTTTAATAGGGGTAGCCCCTACGACTAAACATGCCCGAAGCACAAACCCCAACCCAAGCCCTGTTTGAAGTGAACGAAGTCTACTTCGCTGACCTAAATGGAGACCACGGAACCAAATATGCGTTCCAAGTCGTAGCCATTCACAATGGTTCCCTGACCCTTCGTGACAGCCACGGCTTGCGAACTGTCGCAGTGTTCAACCGCCCTCAGTCTCAAGCCGCAGTCATTCAAAACCGCTGTGCATGGGCTGACCTACCAGCGTCCGAAGTCTTTGGTCCACAGTGGGTCGCAGTCTTCATTCAAACGCTTGAGGACATGGAAGCGTACCGTCAAACCCTTGCTTGATTAAATAGGTGGGCAAGGGAGATAGGTCCATGTGGACCGAGAAGTTCCGACCTGCAACCCTGAGCGAAGTCATTGGACAGCCGCACATTGTCAGCCGCCTCCAGTACATGGTGAACGAACTGCATGAGCACCCCGAGACCTCGTTCCCTCACATGCTGTTTGCTGGCCCTGCCGGTACGGGCAAGACCTCCACAGCCATAGCCTTCATGAAGACAGCCTTCGGCGACGCCTGGGCATCCAATTGGCTGGAACTCAACGCCTCCGATGAGCGGAGCATTGCCGTCATTCGGACCAAGGTCAAGGAGTTCGCAAGCCGTGGAGTCATTGGTACCTACGAGGTGGCCGGTACGAGCCGCCCTATGCCCTTCAATTGGGTCTTCCTTGATGAGTGCGACAACCTCACACCGGACGCCCAGTCGGCGCTACGACGGATGATGGAGCGCTACCCACAGACCCGATTCATTCTCAGTGCGAACTACCCACAGAAATTGATTGACCCAGTCAAGGACCGCTGTGCCTTCTCGGACTCACGGTTCCGTCCCGTTGCTCCTGATGTTATGAAGCACGCTCTCTGTCAAATATCGGGCGACCTAAGCGTAGAAGCCATGGACCTCCTCATCAGCACCAGTAGAGGCTCCATGAGGAAAGCACTCAACCTCCTCTGGACCGTCACCCGTGTGAGCGGCAAGGTTCTCGTAGCCGACATTGAAGACCTCATAGTGACCATGCAACCCACGCAAGTCAAGACCCTACTGGCCAAGGTAGCCAAGGCCAAGAAGGCGACTCACAGCGATAGCCTACGCCTCTTCCGTGAGGTGGACAAGGAAGTGGATGCACTCGGAAGGCGAGGTATGACTGGGGTAGAGATTCTGAACTCGTTCTACAACCTCGTGGCCCAGGACGAAGGCATGCCCCTCGCCCTATCGCAGTCAATACTCGGAAGCATCGGCGACGCTCTGTACTGGGCGAGCGTAGCACAGGACGACCTGCTCGCAGTCAAAGCATTCCTACGAAAGGTCGTTTTGTAGGCAAGTTAATATAGGTGGGACCATGAGATAGGTCCATGCGACTTCTAAAATGGACAGTGCCCTATGAAATACTCTCAAAGCAAAACGACAAGAGTATGGCCGAAGAGATTGCACTTGAGTGCGAGAACTTCATGGGCATACCATTCGTCGTCCACCAAACATGGTTTGACAAATTGATGGGGCGCTGGAGCGTCTCATGTCTCCGTCAACACCTTGAAGACGGCTTCGTTTGGGCGACTGGTGATGAAAAGTGACTGAACCACACGAGGCTGACGACAACCCTGACATTCTTGAAATCATCAAGGAGCGCATGGCCGTAGGTGTTGAACGCTACGGTCACGGACTGCGTACCGAGGACGACACCCGCCAGTGGGGCAACAAAGACGATTCCTGGGTAGAGATGGGCATTGAAGAGGCTCTTGACCTCACAGTGTACCTCGCTACCGCCCTGCTACGCATCAAGAAGGAACGCCGAGCGTTGACCGAAGAAGCGGACAGGCTACGGCGGGAACGAAACCAAATGCTCACCACCGTCAAGGGTGCTGGTCCAGCCGCTGAAAAGCGACGCTCGTTCTGGAAGAGATTCTGGGAGGGGAACTGATGAAGGAGCCTCTTCTAATCCTTGATGTATCAGCCATCGGAGACAAGGACAAGTGGTCCACGGTCCTACGATGCAAGCGCCGAAACGGCGACTCAGTCAACCTCAATGTGAACGGGTGCAAGGTCCTATTTTGGACCGCCAAACCACTCTCTGAACACCCTTGGACAAACAAGGTAGACGGCGTCAAAAAGGTCTCAGCCACCGACAAAACCAGCGTTGAGGGCATCCCTCTCATGGAGGTTCAATGCGAGTCCCCCTTCCACATTCGTGAGGTCCGAGACTTCTACTACCCGCACTACTCAGCCGACGCCAAATGGTCGTCGCTGGTGCGCTGGATTCACGGCTGGGAAGCCGTCATTGAAGTGGACCTGAGCAAGGACCTCACAGCCCTGCGACCCATCCACATATCACACAGTGATGTACCAGCGTCGGACTTCACCCCGAACCTGCTGTACTTTGACATTGAGACCGCTGATTCGCTGGACATGGAGAACTCTCCCGAGCCAGTCGTGTCAATCGCACTCTACGATTCAGTCACCGGAGTTCATGAAATTGCTACCACCGCACACACCTCACAGAACTTGGTCAAGCGTTTCTTGTCCAACCAAGAGGCTCTGGAAGGAGTCGTGGAGCATGACCAACCCATTCCCCCTATTGACCGTGATAAGGTAGTGCTGGTGAACTGCGAAGGTGACACCCTGGAGGAACGAGAGGTTTCACTGTTGAACTGGTGGAACGACGCTCTCAAGCGATACAACCCCGACGCGATTGCTGGTCAAAATATCAAGGGCTACGATATTCCATACCTCGTCAACAGGTGCAACCGTCTCAAGTGGAAACAAGGGTTGGCCGTACCCAACCTCGGGTTCATGCGACGCATGCCGACCTTTGACACCAAAATTGCCTACGCCGAGCAAGTCCAAGGCGCCGCCGCTACTACTGGTGCCGCTTCACTCTCGTGGATGAGTCACAGCACGCTGGGCTACGGCAAGGTGCCGAGAACCCGCATCGTCCAATTGATGGAAGAGGACCCGATGATGCTCGCCGTCTACAATGCCTGGGACAATGTGTGTGCACACCGTTGCATGGACAAATTGGACCTACTGCCCTTCTATGTCATGAAGACTGCCTACCATAACTCCACGCTCCATAACAGCCACAGCAACATGATGCTCGTTGAGGACATGATGGGCCACCTACTGATGAAGGAGGGTATCATCCTCCCGTCGGTCAAGGTCGTCGCTGACTCCATGCCTGAGGGCGGGATTGAGCAAGGAGGGTTCGTCATGGACGCTCCGACCGGTGTATGGAGGAACGCATTTGAACTGGACAATTCCATGGAATACCCCAGCGCGATTATCACTGGGAACTTCGGTCCTGACACCAAGGTTGACCCTGCTGACTACCCCGACGGCAAGTACCCGTTCCCGACAACACAGACCCGAGGAGGGCGCGTGTATCGTCGTGACAAGGTCAGCATCATGGCCCGTGTCCTTCGCAACCTCGCCGGTGCACGGCAGGCTCTCAAAGACGAGATGCGTACCGAGGAGGACCCCGAGCGATTGCTCTTACTGGACCGCCAACAGCGTGTCATGAAAGAGAACATGAACTCCTGGTACGGCGTGCTTGGCTCCGGTAGGACCGAGAAGACCCGCAACCGACCGTTCCGTCTCGCCGACCCTGAAATTGGGTCCGACATAACCGAAACCGCACGACTGCACAACGATTGGAACAAGCATTTCATCAACCGACGCACGCTGTGGTACTGTGACCAAGGAGTATATACAGAAAAAGACTATATACCCGCCTCTCATGAGTGTGTTGAACTCCGGTTCATGACGCTGTACCAGGACACCGACTCGTGCAAGGTCGCCATTGAGAACCACGACGAGGCTGAAAAGGCAATCCGTCCGTTCACCGAACAGGACATAACCGACATGGCTCAGATTCTATGCTCAGAACTCAACGAATCGTTCCACGATTTCACCAAGGAGACCCTCAATGTGGCCCGAAACGAGTTCTTCAACATCAAACCGGACGCCTACTACGAGCGATACTTCCAATGGGGCGTCAAGAAGCGCTACGCATACCGCCAGTACAACGGAAAACACGGCTACCGAGGGGTAGAACTGCGCCGTTCATCGTCCCCACCAGTGGTGAAAAGGGTCCAACAGGCCATATTTGACTGCATTTTGGACGGTGGAGAGGCCGCTGAGGTCGGTGAATTGGTCCGAGAGCACCTGGAAATGATGCTTGACGCCGAAAAAACGCCTCAAAAGGACTTCGGACAGCCGTTTGGGTTCAAGAAAAAGGGTACATTCGCCCATAAGGCGGCCATGTGGAGCAACGATAACATCGGAACTACCTTTGATATTGGCGATAAACCACTCATTTTCTTCGCTAAATCGGCCCCAGCACCACTTCCAGCCAACCGAAGGGTTGCTGTGGAATGGGGTGACACCCCCGACGAGCACGGTATTGAGGTAGATAGGGCCATGAGCATTGATTCTCTGTTCGCCCAGTCCAATTCATTCGCCGCTATCCTCGGTGCACTCGGGTCAAATTGGTCCCGATGCGTCTCAGGAGTGGGAACATCAACGCTGGACCAGTGGTTTTCATGAAATTAAGCAACGAGAGGGCCACATACAGGGTCCTTAGAGACAAATGCGGGTTCACCCACTACGGAGCGAGAACCGTAGCGTACAGGCACCTACACACACCACGCTGGGTACGAGCCATTGGTAAGGAACGCAAGACATTCGTGAGTGAGAACATGGACTTGATTGAGTCCCTGGCGCTCCAGTGCATGTCTCCCGACCCCCGCCAAGTCGGACGGAAAGTGCTCAACCTCGTTTGGAACGACCGGTCTCAACCTCCAGCAGTGTGCTGGACTATCGTGGCTGAGGTCGGCTTGTTCGTGTGCAAGGCTATGGAGTTCAATAGTAAAGACAAGCGCAGGCTGTGGGCGAGAATACGAACTCTGAGGGAATACGAATCCATCAACGCTCTTAAACAGTGGACTGAGGGCCATGTTGAGTCCTATCTAATCATCAAAGGGTTATTGTCTCCTCGGTCACTTTGAGGGGTACTGTTAAATAGGTGGTGCACATAGGACCGTTTGGAGCGAACCGAAAATGAGCCTAACCACGATTGAAGCAATGAGCCAAGCCGTCAACCTTGCCGGTGGAAGAATGACCGAGACCGACTTCTTGAGTCAAGTCCATGACTTGATTCTCGCAAGTGGACGGACTACCACTATGGAGTCCCTGAAGTCCAATGCGTTCTCAAAAGTACGAATGGACAAAGCCAATGTGACCCGTGTCACCATTGGTGCTGACCGACAGATTTGGTCGGCCTCCCTTGCACTGTCCGTTGGAGACCTCGGCAACGCCGTCCCTTCAATGCCTACGGCAACGCCGTCCAGTGCTGTCCTACCGTCCGTCACTGTTGCCCCTGTCAACGACACCCCTGTGGGTACTGTCCATGTCGGCGGCGTCTTCTACGGCATTCCACGCAACAGCCCCGACGCTGTCGCCGGTATGTCCGACTGGTTGAAGTCCTTGATTCCTTCTCGCAAGATTTTCGTTGAGTCGGAACGCCAAGAGTACCGCTTGATGGCCAACCGCTACAAGCACTCCCTCGCTGGCGACACCACCAAAGCGCACATGCTCATTGTCGGTCCTACCGGCTGTGGGAAGTCCGAATTGGCCAAGTCCTTCTTCCACGCTGTCCAGACACCACTCATTCGCATGAACTTCTCGGACGGCGTGACTGAGGACCAATTCCTCGGTGCTCGTACCCTCGTCAACGGCGAAGTCGTCTTCCAAGACGGCGTCGGTACCATGGCCGCTGAACTCGGCTTGCCTTTCTTGGCTGACGAGATTAACGGCGCTCGTGAGAACATTCTCATGGCCCTCAACGGTCTCATGGACACAGGCATGCTCGTCATTCCTGACGACAACAACCGTGTCGTCAAGGCCAAGCCTGGATTCATGGTCATTGGTACCATGAACCCACCGGACGACTACGCTGGCGTCAACGCAATGAACCAAGCGACCAAGAACCGCTTCACCTACACATTGCCGTTCTCGTACCTCTCTCGTGACATGGAAGTCAAGGTCATTCAAGACCAAACCGGCTTCCGTGACTCTGAACTCGTGGGCAACATTGTTGACCTCGCCAACGACCTTCGCCGTCTCAAGAAAGAGTACAAAATGGAGTCCGACACCTCCACCCGTATGCTCGTTCAAATGGTCGGCGAACTCGGCGACCTCACGATTTCCGAAGCCGTCCGCTATGTCATGGTTGGACGCTACACAACCGATGAACAACCACAGGTTGAAGCGGCCGCTCGTGCTCGCCTTGAAGACTTCGTATGATGCTCATACCTCAGCCCATGAACGGCTCGGGGGTGCGGCTGAGGTCGCTTCCAACCCCCGAGCCACCCATGGCGCTCAAATAGGTGGGGAGCCGGTGAAGGGTCATGCAAACCAAAGCAGACCTGGAAAACCGGATTCTAAACCTTGAGCGACTCGTGAAGGTGCTGTGCGCCCACATAGGCGTCAACCCCATGGGCTTGGAAGGCAAGAACGACCCGTACCAGCAAACCCTCGTACCGAAGGCACAGCGTACTCTCAGGGACGACTACTGATGCTCTACGGCAAGCGAGCACCCATTGAGGGTGTGCGATACTGGCTCAAGGACCCCGTGCGACCCCTGCTTCTCGTAGGACCGACGGGCACTGGGAAGAACTTCGTGCTTGAGACTCTGAGCGCCGAATTGGGGATGCAACCCGAGACCCATGAGGACCCGCTCGTAGCAATGAGCAATGCCCGACACCCTACATTCTACGGGAAGGGCCGATACGCCCTCATAGACGACGCCGATTGGCTCGGGAGCAGGTTATGGACCAAAGTCCAAAACGCTCTCCCTGACGCCCCTCCCACGGCGATTCTCGCACTGTCCATTCAGTCTGTACCATACCAAGTTCGGACCAAGTGCGTGGTGATTGAACTTGAGCGACCTCAAGAACGCCACCTCCAACAAATGCTTGCCGACCACCCAGCCGACGCTGAGGTATTGGATGCAATAGCCAAGACCGCACGGTCATGGAGACAAGCCAAGGTCTGTGCCGATTTGAACATGATTCCAGATGGCGACGGGGTTGCATTTGTTCACCAGCGTGACCAACCGAAGGCCTTGCTGTCCGGCGAATACAACCACGACTTCACCGTTCACCCACTCTCCATCCTATCTATGGCTCACCATAACGGAACACCTCCAGGTCAGGTGGCCAAGGGCCTCATGATGCACAGCCACGCTTGGGATATAGACAACCTTTCCACCGTGTCTCGTCACTACATTCGCACGCTTCGGGCCAAAAGGACCGATTCCCCACCTTATTCAAAGCGATAGGGCACCACTGTTATATAGGTGGAGCGTGTAGGACCAAACATGATGCGACCATGGGACACCAACACGAGCCGAGCCTACCACCACCACTTGGGCAACCTTGCCCGTATTCTCAGCGGTGAAATGGAAGGCAAGGGACGAGCAGTCAAGCGACTACAAGTCGGACCTACCGAACCATGTGCTACTGACGGCGAAACCGTGTACTTGACCTACCCGATGCTTGCCGGTGTGTCCGACAACATGAACTTGATTTTGACCGAGGCTGTCTTGGCTCACGAATGTGCTGGACACCTTGCATACACCAATTTCAACGCCTGGAAAGTCGTTGCCGACGCCATTAAGCGTGGTGACGAGGACAAATTGCTCCACGACTTCACGAACATATTTGAGGACGCTCGTGTGAACTACTTGCTCGGCAAGGACTTCGCAGGCTCCAAGAAGCGCTTGGACATGACTCAAACCATGATGATGGAGCAACACCGTGACAACCTTAGCGGTGAGCCTGTGCCGGACTCTGAAGCGCCTAAAATGGGCGTCATTGCTATTGCTACCGAGGCTATTCTTGGCGTCGGTCACTTCATTGACAACAACAAGGTCATTGCTATGATGAACGAGGCTCGCCCTCTCTTTGCTGATGCACTCAAGTGTCAAGACACTACTCGTGTCATTAAGGGCGCTCGTGCTGTTCTCGCAGTGTACCGCAAGCACTTCCCTGAAGACGAGACCGGTGGCTCCGAATACGGAGCGTCCGAGGACCCAGCAGGTGAAGCAATGTTCGTGGACGACATGTCCATGGAGAAGGTCTCCGAAGCCGCTAACACCCAAAAGCGAAACAAGGACAAGGCCAAGACCGTTCGCACTTCCCGATTCAAGGACATGGATATTCCAACAAGCGACAACGCTGGTCTTGAAGACGGCGCTGGTCTTGGCGACGGTGATGATGAAGGCGACTCTTCCGAGGGTGGCGCTGAGTCTGGAGACGACGCTGAGGGCGCTGGAGATAGCCAAGAAGGCGACGGCTCCGGTTCCGAGGGTCAAGGTACCGGTGGCGACGAAGAAGGCGCTGTGGGCGACGAGGGAGCCGATGGTAGGCCTGTCTCTCGTGAGACACCCGACGACGACTTTGGTGGCGACGCATACACCGAGGCTGGCGACAACCACGAGGGTAGTCTAATGGTTGGCTCAACCGGCTCAACCGATACACGATTCAACGGCATTGACTATGCTGAGAACCTCCTCGCCGAGGCTCAAAGTGTCTTTGACGAGTCGGACGACCTTTGGTTCCCTGAAGATGTGGACCTCAGTGACTTGACTGCTGACCTTCATAACGCCGAAGCCGCTGGCGTCACCAACGACGGTGGACACGGCATTATTACAGGCGAGAACGAGGAATGGCGACACTACAACATGGAAGCCCAAGCAGGTGATTACAACGCTGTCAAGGCCCAAACAAAAGCCGCTGTCAAGCGCCTTTCGGCCGCCCTCAAGAACCTCATTCGTGGGGCCGACACTCGCTACTCAACCCACCACAAAAAGGGTAAAATTGACGACTCCCGTCTCTGGGCTGTCAAGTCGTCCGAGCGCCTCTTCAAGAAGGACAAGGTCCACCCCGACTTCAAATTGCGCTGTGTGGTCTTGATTGACGCCTCCGGCTCCATGAACGGTCGCCGTGCTCGCCAAGCCGCTAAGGCCGCTGTGGCCCTCTCAGAGGCCCTTGAATTGGTCGGAGCGGACTACGAGGTCGTTGACTTCAATTCGTCCAACGGAGCCATGCGTGACTTCCACCGTGGATGCACCTACATTAACATACGAAAGGGCGCCAACCAAAGCCTCACCACTGAGGTCAAGGGACGCATTGTCACCCCATTCGCCGGTTCCCAAAACAGCGACGCATACGCCGTCCGCTGGGCTATGGAGCGCACTAAGCAATTCGGTGACACTGACTCCAAGCGCATGGTCTTCATTATTTCAGATGGCTCCCCAGCCGGTCCATGCAACGGGATTGGCGCTGGCGCCCACCTCAAGCAGGTCTTGGCTGAGGCTGAGAAAGACGAGTGCATTCTCTTCTCGGTCGGCATTGCAGGCATGGACACCAGCCGCTACTACGCCAACCACGGGCACGCCTCAGTGAACGGCATTGAGACCCTCGCACAGGACATTCTCTTGCCCCTCAAGACGGCGCTCAAGCGCTCCCTCAAGCGACGGGTGGTGAAGCAATGAGGGCCAGAGACAGTCTGTACCTTGTAGGCCGTGAAAAGTGGCTTGAACGACAAGCCCTTCCCATGCACCCATTCTGGCCAAAATTGAATGGCTACGGTGACGATTGGTCCTTCTCTCTTGCGAATTGGATGGCGACATTCCGCCCTCTTCTGGGCAACACAGACACCGAATTACTCGGCCCAATGGCGACATTCGTTCCAGAGTCGGAAGCGATAGCCACATGGTCGGATAAGGTACCTGTGTTCGGTATGTGGCCCAAGGACCGCATGCCCGTCATTGTCTATGCAAGGGGTGGTGCCGAGGCACCCAGTCACCGCATGGAGTTCTTTGCGAGGCAAGTGTCTGTTCCTACCTGGAACGCTGGCGAGGAGTACATTGGAATGGGTCAGTCGGACCCCGACTTGGATTATTTCACTCCGGTCTACAACAGCGACATGCACACCTTGGCCCAGCGATTCTTCACCCTATTCTGTGGCGTATGGAACGAGGGGGATTCGTATATGGAACCAACCGACATTCTTCCAGTGTTCAATGTCAATTACAACGAGCATTCCGTTGAGGCACTTAGAATGATGCGACCTGCTTCCAATACTGCTGAGTGGAATGGTAAATTATGGTACCCTGAGCATTCAAGCCGTGTCCCCGATGTAACCGCCGCACTACACAGCGAAACGCCGAATTGGGAGTTCCACAGCCGACTTCACTTCCCTCCGGTTGATGAAGCGTCTGAGGTCGTGGTTCCAGTGGACACGCCCGACCCGAAGTGGAGAGACTCCAGGGAGGTCAAGCATGTGTACCTCGGCTCCACACGAGACGACTACTGGGTTGACACCTCAAAGTGCCCTAATTGTCACCAAAGGCTTATTATTCATGCCGATAAGGCTCAATGCCCGACGGGAACTCCGACCAGCCTGCCCGTGAAATGCCCCGAATGCAAGGGCGTATTCACATGGCCCTGAGCAGGTGTTCCTTGCGGCACCCTTAAATATAGGGGCACACTACCAACGACTGGAGCGGACAAGAATGAAGCGAATACCGAAGAACCTACGAACGGCCATTATTGGTCGCATGAAAGCCGACCCACGACCAATGAAGTCCGGCGCTGTCGCTGAGGCAGTGAACCCGATTGTACCCAAAGGCTCCAAGCGAACGGCCAAGCAAATGGCGTTCGTCCTGAAGCGCATGGTCAAAGACGGTGACTTGATTGTTGCTACCGAGACCAAGAACGGTATAACCGCTCACGGCAACGAACGCTCACGCAAGGAATACTCTCTGAACCACGAGGTCCATGACCCCGATGTTGTCACCGAGGAGGTGGACGAATGAAGACTACTCTTTACGACGGCGAGATACCGCCGCACATTGTTGAGAACCTACAACGAGGCGTAGAGTCTCACGAGAAGCGGGTTGTACTCAACCTCGCCAAGGTCTCACGCATTGTCGCTCATGACAACAGCCTGAGCGCTGGTCGTATTCGGGTCTACGAAGACTTCGTTCATGACTGGGAATACACTCATTCACACTTCGTCAAAGCAGGCGACGCCGAGTGCTACCTCTGTGGAAAACAGAACATTCGTGAGGCTTGTCATGTTGAAGACAAGGAGCAACCAAAGACCATTGTCGTTGGAAACGAATGCGTATGGAAGCACATTGACATTGTCTCTGAGGGCGTCCACGGGCTGACTGGTGACGCCAAGCGAGACTTCCTCAAGGTGCAAATGGCTGAGGCCAAGGAGGCCTTCTACAAGCGCGAGTTCATGCACGATATGGCGAGCGAACACTGGCCAGCATACCACGCCTACGCAGTGGGCGACACCACCGGACGACGAGAGTTCGGAAAGCCTAATGCGACCTACGCCAAGCGTGCTGAACGCATGATTAAGGCACGAGGCTACCTCACTGGGAAGACCAAGCAATGGTACCTTGACACCCAGCCCCACTTCAGAACACAGGTCCACAACGCCGCTGAACGAGTCAAGCGACGGGTGATTGAGGCCGATAGGTCACGAGCCGCCGCAGTCAAAGCGAGCGCTCAGAACAACCGTGACGCCAAGTCGTTCCGACGAGAGGCTGAGGCTGGGTTCAGTGATGGACGAGTTCCCGAGGGTCTTGCGAACCGCATTGGAAGTGTTGAGGCCTCCATTCGCCGATACGGTCTACACGGCCTCAAGTGGTCCACTAAGGACCACTACGACGGCATTATGGGGTGCCTTATGGGTACAACCGTGCCGAGCGAGCATAACGAAGCCAGCGACCTCCTCACGGCCTACAAGTCCCAATTGTCAGCGTGGGAACAGGACTTCCTGGCCAGTGTCAGTAGTTCTCGCTTCGCCGTAGGCATTCCTCTCAGCCCCAAGCAACAGAGGATGCTGGACAAGGTCAAGAAACGGGTCCTTGGGGTGAGTGCTTGACGCGCTGGCTGTTGAACCAACCCGTTCCTCGGAGCATTGTCGCTCCAAGCAACCACGAACTCGGCATTGAGACCACTGAGGTCAAGGTGAACTCCATTGGAACCCTACCCTCGTGCTTAGGCTGTGGCCGCTGTGGCCCCGTTGATGTGATGATGCTTGGCGACGGTGATACCTGGCCAAACATGGTCGTCCTATGCGGTAGAATAGGCACACTGGGGTGCGGCGTGTTCTGGTGCTTGACACCGATTCGCCCAGCCGACCTCCGACTACTCTCAGAACCTTTGACCGAAAGTCTTTAATAGGGGAGCCTACTACGGTTAAACATGGCGGACAAAAACCCGATACACGAAGCCCGACGACACTACCTATGTGCACTGTACCACAGTGTATTCACGGACCGACGAACGAACACCAACATTATTTGCTGGTCAAGTCAAGTCGCTGGTGATTCAGGAGTCTCAACCAACGAAGCACAGATTCTCGTCCGTCACGGAATGGCCCTCATTCGTGTCAATAGTGACGGCGTTGCATACCTGACAGCAACCACGACGGGTGCCCGAAAGGCAAGCAAGAACCAGTTCCTCTATGACGACCGCAGGCATTTGCTTTCATGTATTCCACAGTACACCCGTGCAGGCGTCCCAATAGACCTGAAAGCAGTGTCCGACGCTTGCTCACAGTTCGCCTACAAGTTCAGCGTCAATGGTCTCTACTGAACGGCGGAACTGTTTCAAACCCCGCCCCTCATGGGGAACCATGGCGGAAGGGGAGACCGGACGGTTGACGGCCGAGCAGGCGCGTGAAATTGCTCTGTACCCTGACCGCTGGTCGTGCTACTTTCGCACGATTGACGGCAAGCCGTTCCGGTTGGACGGTCGGGATTACCTGACCGAGATTTACCGCCACTTCGGTGCACTGGAGAAGAGCGAGACCACCAAGATGGTCGTACTCAAGTGCTCTCGCAAGGTGGAGAAGACCGAGACAATATGCAACCTCCTCCTCTATGGCCTGATGAACATACCGTACTTCAACGCCGTCTACACGGCTCCACGACAGCCACAGGTGACACGATTCGTTGAGGAGCGGCTCAACGGTGCTATGATGGGTTCCATCAACAACGGCACCCTCATGAAGGCCCGTTTGAAGTCGTCTGTGAGCCACCAAACCTTTGATGTGGGGGCCAAGACCCTCAACCACCTTTACGCCTATTCTAACTGGGGTGACGCCCACGCATTGCTGGGTATTGAGGCTGACCTCTGTTGCATTGACGAGTACCAAGACAGCGACGGTGATGTACTCCCGATGCTGATTGAAATGCTCGCTCAATCGGACTACAAGTGGGTCGTCATATCGGGTACAGCCCGTGAGCAAGGGTCCGAGTTCTGGAAGTTATGGGAAAAGTCCACGAAGGGCGAATGGGACAGCGAGGAGAGAGCGTGGGTACACGGTCCTGGTAGCAAAGCCAACATCATAGGGTACCACATTTCACAGGAGATGCACCCCGACATTACAGCGAAGGACATAGCCCAAAAGAAGGAGACCTACGCCCCTCGCCGATTCGCCAACGAAGTGCTCGGCGAGTTCTTCGCTGGGTCCACCAAGCCGCTGACATTTGACGAGGTGCTCCCGACATTTGACCGCGAACGCGAAGTGGTTCGTGGCGTCGCTCCCCCCAATGAGACCTTCATGGGTATTGACTGGGGTAGGGAGACCACCGTGGTTATCACCGACGCGCAGTCCAATATCCTCCAGGCAGTCAAATTGAACAGCCGTGAAACGGGAGAGGGCGACGAGGTAGAGATTCTCAAACAGATGATTAGCGACTATAACTGCGTACAGGTAGTGGCGGACATAGGGTACGGCGCTCGGCAGGTCAAGGAACTGCAAGAGGAGTTCGGAGACCGTGTACGCTCGTGCTACTATTCGTCTCGGCCAATGAGGCCCTACGAGTACAAGAAACGGGACAACAACCGCAACCTCATTTTCATGTGTGTCGTGGACCGTACAACCTATGTAGAGCAGACCGTGGAGGCCATCAAGAACAAGCAGGTCAGTCTACCCTACGGTGACGACTCACTGGCGTGGGTGGCCCACGAATGGTGCGCCCTGACGAGTTCCGCTGAGACCGATGAGAAGAACTTCCGACCGGTGCGAGGTCAAACCCTGACCAAGTACGGACGAGACGGCGACGACCACGCATTCCACGCCCTACTGTATGCCCGCCTGGCGATTGAAATTGGCGACGGTGGCGGTGTTCCTGAGATGAGGACCTTCGGAGCATAAGTGCCTATGAGTGGGGGGTATATAGTCTTTTGCTACCTATATTGATACTCCCTATTTTCATTTGGGCCGTCGTATCGCTCATAAACCGTGTGCTTAGGACATTCCCATCATGGCGAACGCTGATGCGGTCCTTCTTGAGATGGTTAAGGGCTTGCGAGACGATGTGGTCACGATTCGTGATAACCACCTCGCTCATATTGCTGAGGACATTCAAGACATTAAGGCGGAGCAAGCGGAGCAACGCCGTGACATTGAAGACCTCAAGGAGTTCAAGGACGACATTGACGCCCACATCAAGACGGGAGTCACGAGGTTGGTTGTCGCCGCCGCTGGAATCGTCGCCGCCGCCTGCGGAATACCGCTGGCGTTATGAACCGCCTCTCACCTTAGATGGAAACATGGCGAAGCAGTCAAGCACGAAGAGGCTCTTTTGGTTCGTATCGGTTCCAATCGTCCTGGCCTGGGTTGCATTCGCCTCTCTCGCCGTATGGCGCTCCGTAGTAGACGGTGTTGAAATCACCGAGAACCAATTGACAGTCATAGGTATTGTCGGGGGTCCAGCGCTACTCATTATCACAAATGTACTTGACCTGTTCAAACAGGAGACAGCGAACGATATTCAGAACATGACTCCTCATGCCGAAGCGGAACTGAAAATGCTGGCCGCACGCACTGACCACGAACTGGCTCGGGCCGCCGCTCAACATGACCATGAAATGGTGATGGAGCGAGAGGCTAAGAAAAGCATTGGCGCCTCCAGGTCTACTCCACTGCCCTCCGATGAGGAATGAACGCCGCCGCTTTAACAGAAGAATAGGCGATACAGTTATATAGGGGAGACCCATAGGCTATAACATGGCGAACAAGAGAGAGCAAAGAAAGATGAATATAACCGAAGCATGTTTGTTTATTGCAGATATGACATGGGGTTATCCATGTAGCATTAAAGACAATGCGGACGGATGGGCTACGGTCATTTCAACAGAAGAAGCGTTCCGTGAATGGGAACAGAAAAACGAATACTCAAGCCCCTGCGTCTATTGGCCCTGAGCCGACAGTGTTTAGAACCTGTGGCCTAAGTGAAGGTCATGGCCGAGCGCAAGCGTCGTGGATTCTTTCGCCGTCGTAGCAAGGATTCTCAGTCCGATGAACTGGACATGAAAGCCCTCGCCTCACTGTCTCGGATAGGCCACAGTACCACAGTGGACAAGCGAACCGGCAAGAAGACCGGAGGCGCTCACCAATTGGTTGACCCTCGTGTGATTCGTGACATAAGCATGAAGTCCGAGGTCATTGCCGCTATCATCCGACGCACCGTAGACGATGTACTCGGCAACGGGTACAGGTTTGACCTTGCTGAGGGTGTGGAACAGGGCAACCCAGCCGACCTTCAACGACTCAACATGTTCTTCTCTATGCCCAACCCCGACGACATGGGGAACGAGTGGCTGGAGACCCTCGTGTACGACCTGGCTCTCTTTGGTGACGCTTACCTTGAAATGGACGGCAGTGCCGACAAGTCTGACGACGAGGGTACAGACTGGGTGTTTGGAGGCAACCTTGTCTCGCTCTGGAACATACCAGCCGATACAATGGAAATCATCCCAAACGAGCGACTGCCCGAGCCTCCTGAAATGGCGTATGTCCAGAAAATCAATGAAATGACTCGCAGGTTTGCGTCCAACAAGGTGCTCCACATCAGCAAATACAAGCAGGGTCGTGGCTACGGAACTTCCCCCATCGTCCCCCTATTGCAGACCATAGCAGGTCAATTGAACCTGTCAAATTACATCAACGAACAGTTCACTGGGACGCTACCCAAGACCATTCTCAATGTCGGCGACATTAGCAACAGCGAGATGAAGACCATGCTGGCCATGCTGGAACAGCAATTGAGTACCGGCAAGTCACCATTCGGCCTTGTCGCAGTCAACGGAGGCACAGGCTTCCAGACGCACCGGCTGATTGACTCAATCAAGGATGGTCAACACCTTGACCTCCTCTACTACTACCGAGAGGAAATCTGTGCTGTATTCGGCATCCCACCAATGAAATTAGGGTGGGTTCAAACAGGCAAAATGAGCAATCCCGAGTCCCAATTAGAGGCGTGGTACGATGTGGTGGAGTCCTACCACTACCGCATAGCGTCCATGATTAACCACCGAGTGCTCCCCATTCTCGGCATCAGCGACTTCGTGTTCAAGTTCAACACCATTCGTCCATCCAAGGAGAAGGTCATGGCCGAAGTCATTCGTGCACAGGGGCAGGCTATTGCCGCCCTTAGGCAAGAGGGTGTCATAACGGTCAACGAGGCCAGGATGATGCTCGGTTACGAGATGCTTTCCGACGAGAAGGCTGACGACCCATTCTTTGTCTCACCAAAATTGTCAATCAACCAAGGGGCCGAAGCCGCCGCCGAGGAAAACGACGAGAGCACCCCTACAACGGACGACAATGAGGAAGAGGCACCTATACCGCCCGAAGACCGAGAAGAAGCCTTAGAGGTACCTTGGGAGGTCTTCTAAGGTGAAAGTCACGACCAACGCTGGAGTGTTCAACCGCATAGGGCGTTCATTTGAGTATCTTGGGGCCTACATGGACCGCCAGGGTAGCATTGACATGCAGAACGCCATGGCTGAGAAGATTCTCAAGAAGGCACAGCAATTGGTCCCAGTCAGAACCGGTGCCCTCAGAGCATCGGGGAGAGTCGCTCGCTCGCAAGACCGTAAGGGGGTTGAGGTCAGGTTCGGCAATAGCCGAATACGATACGCCCTCGTCGTTGAGTTCGGGCGAGTATCGTTCGCTCCGTTCCCACCCAAACCATACATTCGCCCAGCAGTCCGCTACGCATCCCGACACTTTCAGCGAGATGCAAAATTGGTACTGGACAGGGCAGTGGCGAAGTCCCTACCGAGGTTCATAACATGATTGAAAAAGCACCATCCGTCTCAGCATCCGTCAAGAAGGCACTGGCTGAGAAGGCGAAGAAACACAACGAGAAGCATGACGCCGCTACCAAGAAAACCAGCACACGCACGCTCGTGGCTGTGTTCAAGCGTGGCGTCGGTGCCTACAATACCAACCCTGGCTCGGTGCGCCCCACGGTCTCCTCAGCGGACCAGTGGGCCTATGCACGGGTGAACTCATTCCTCTATGTGCTCCGCAACGGCAGGTTCCGAAGTGGGAAGCACGATACAGACCTGCTCCCGAAGGGCCATCCCCAATCCACGAAGTCGTTTGACTACGACGAGAAGGCACCCAAGACGAACTTCCCCAAGCGTGGTGGCGACGACAAGGTTAGTCTGGCCAATAGCGAGTACACACAGTTCCCACTGGCCTATGCCCTCAAATTGAGAGAGGAACACCCCGACATTTGGCGAAAGGGAGGCAACACCCTCGGCAACACCCAGTTCAACAGACTCCGCAAGGTCAAGAGCACAGGGGTCAAGACTCCAACCGACGAGAAGGCTGTGCGCCTGCGTGAGGCGTGGGCCGCTCGCCACTACAAGGACTTCCGCTTGGCTGGCGTCATTGCCCAGGTCAAATGGTTGGTCGTCGGCTCTCGTGGTCTCGGCCACATGAAGCAGGTCATTGACGAAGCCCGCAAGAAGAAAGAACTTTGAGCATTAAGTAGGTGGGGTGTAGTACCTCTCTTATGGGCAAGCCATGGAAGACCACACGACTGTTGAACCGGTGCCCCTCATGGCTGTACGACAGCCTGGAAGAACTACGAGAGACCATGCCTCAAGAGCACTGGCCTCAGCCCACTGCGTACTTCAAGGTCTACGCCACTGACTTCAAGGACGCCAACCACGAGACCTACTACCGTCTCAGTGACCGCCATTGGGACCATAACTCCAACGAGGTAGCCGCTGTACTCAAGCGCTTGAAGTGGACAAATGTGTCACCCAAGGGTCGCCCCGCTATGTGGGAACCCTCATAAACCATATTGGCTGAACGGAAGGGCATGAGCGTCCTTGACAATGCAGTCGTCGTTGACTCCGAATTGTTCTCCAGTATCGCTGGAGAGGCAAAGGAAGCCGTGTTTGAGTACAGGCTCACCATGCCCTTCAAGGTGGACAAGGAGCACACTCCTGAGCACGCTGACGACGATGTAGTAGTCTACGGTCCAGTGTATGTCGGCGACGATACAATGCTTGACCGACACAAGGAATTGGTAGACGCTAAGGCAATCATGGACTCCTGGGAATCGTACAACAAGAACCCAGTCATTCTCTACAATCACCGCAAGGACTACGGGGTCATTGGCCTCATGGAATCCGTTGAAATGGGTATGTGGGAGAAGCCTGACGGCGAGAAAATAGAGGCTGTGTTTGGCCGTGCACGCATTGACGGTGGCGAGAAGGACATAACCCGCAAAATCAACAAGGGCATGCTACGAGCGTTCTCAATAGGCTTCATTGCTAAGGCTGGAGTCAAGCAAGGAAGTGGGAACGACGAGTACCTGACCTTCACAGAGATTGAATGGATTGAGACCAGCGTGGTTGACATTCCAGCCAGCCCCAACGCACTCTTTGGGGTCAGCAAGTCCCTCATTTCATACGACGGCGAGAAGCACATTATTGCAGTGGAAGAGCGAGACGACTCAATCATTGTTGAGTTCGGGAAGAGCGAGATGTACGATGAACCAGACCCTCCGAGCGAGGAGACTGAACTTTCGTTTGATGCTGACATTCTCGTTGAATTGACCGACACTATCGCCGGACTGGAAGCAAAATTGGCTGAACTACAAGAGCGAATCGGCGAGCCTATTGACGGCGATACCGTTAAAGGCCATGATGATAGCCAACAGGGCATGACCGACCAAGAAATCGCAGTCACCGAAGAAGTCACAGAGGAAGTCGTTGAACTTTCAGCACCCGAAGAAGAACTCAAGACGACCGAAGTCGTTGAAGTCAAATCCGAAGAGACCGAAGAAGTCGCTGAGGAAGAGGCTGAGGAAGTTCTTGAAGAAGAACTCCCTGAGGAAGTCGTTGAGGAATCCGCTGAGGAATCCGCTGAGGAACCAGTGGACGAAGAACTCGCCGAAGAACTCGTTGAACTCTCTGAGGAAACAACCACTGGCGTTGAAGTCCTCTCCGAGGTCGTCAGTGCCCTCACATCGGTTGAGACGGGTCTCAAGGACCTCGTGGCTCGCCTGGACGAGACTGAATCACTCAAGACCTTGCTCGCCGAGCGTGACGCTACCATTGCATCCCTGACTGAATCCAAGGCCGCCGCTGAGGCTGAGGCCCAAATTGAAGCAGAGGTCTCCCGCCGACTCGGCGAGAAAATGGCTGAAATCGGAATGCCTGCGCCAAGCGCACCTTCCGCCAAGCCAAAGTCCCTTTCCCCGACAACCAAGACTGTGACTGAGAAGTCCGGTCCTACCAAGCACGACCCACAGCCGGAAGTCTCCAAAGGAATGGCTTCCCTCGGCTCGTGGCTTGAAGGCCGACTTGCAGGTAAAATGCTTGAATGAAGGGAAATGGTTAATACCCACAAGAACAGGAGAGATAAAACATGAGCCAAGAAATGGACTTCACCGAACTCACAGAACGAGTTAAGAATGCACTTGCAGGTGCCGCCTCAGGAACTGGCGCCACCATGCTACCGACCGAAACCGCAGACGAAATCATCGGCATCGTCTATGAACGGAACTTCATGCGAAGTCTGTTCCCTGCTATGCCCATGTCTCGCCGAAAGGTCAATGTGCCCAAATTGAGCGGCTCCGTGGACTTCCACCAACAGACGCTCTCAATGACTGATGCTGGAACAGCCGCTTCTGAATCCCGACACGCAACAGATGAAATCACTCTGGAACTCAAGACCATGATTGCTAACATTCCAATCGGTAACTACCTCGTTGCCTACGGTGTTGAAGGCCTCATGTCTGTCCTCCGTGACGACATTGCTTCCCGCCTTGCTTACAACGAGCAATCCCTTCTCATCAACGGTGACACAACCACCACTGGTACCCCTGGCTACCGTGACAATGTCAACGGTGAGTACGACGCTGTCAACAACCCAACCGGTGTCTCAGGAACCGCAAACGACTACTTGCTCCTCTTTGATGGACTACGCAAGTCCGCTTCGGCTACACCAGTCGCAGTCGGCGGAACCTTCGCTCTGTCCCACCTCCGAACAGCAATCGCAAGCCTCGGTGTCTACTCTGACAACCGTGACGACCTTGCTCTCATCGTTCCTCGCAACCTTGAGGTTCAATTGCTCGGATTGACCGAACTCCAAACCGTGGACAAGTACGGCCCTGCCGCTACCATCCTCTCTGGTGAAATCGGAAAAATCTACGGAATCCGTGTCTTCGGTACTGGTGCAATCGCAACCAACCTGAACGCAACCGGTGTCTACGACGCAACCACTGTTGACAAGACCGTGGCCATCCTGACACACATTCGCTCCCCGCTCATCGGCAACCCAACAGTCGCCGAGCGCCGATTCAGCATCGGGTTCCACGACGAGCCAACCAAGGACCGATTCGTGCTCATCCCTAAGCAAGACATGGCCTTCGGTGTTCGCTACCCAGAGGCAATCTGTCTCCTTACTGGAATCGCAACGGTCTGAGGCTGACTCGCTCGGCTGGCTCCCACTGGAACGCTCGCTGGGCGGGCACACTCCATGGAGGGCTTAACGAATGACGGCTATTGACTACGCTACCCTCACTGAGGTTGAGACCTACGCAGGCATCAATTTCAGTGACGGTATCGGACCAACCGACTCTGAAATCGGCACCATGATAACCAACGCTTCGCGCTTGGTTGACATGTACGCTGGAAGGCAATTGGCTGGGACTGAAACCGTTGTTGAGTACCACGATTCTACCGACCGACTCACTCACCTTGTACTGCGCCAGCGCCCAGTCGTCTCTGTCACCTCGCTTGAGGAGACCAAGTCCGACGGCTCCACGGTGGCCCTGGTAGAAGGACGAACCCGAGGCGACTCTGACTGGTGGCTTGACGACCCTGAATCCGGTATCATACGGCTCCACGGTCCAGCGGGCTTGACGGCTCTACAATTGTTCAAAGTGACCTACGAGGCAGGTCGCACAGCCCCCCCGATTGAAGCCAAAATGGCGACCATCATGTTGGTTATACGACAGGCCGCAAGGGCCGCTCTCAACGACGAGAACTGCTCTGAACGAATCAAGGAGATGTGGCGGCCGCTACTGGCCTCCACTGAGGCTGAATATCGTGAGATGCTTGACCGTGTCAAGCGTGACTCGTTCACAGCCGTTGCCGTATTCGGGAACGGTGGTGCTTAACCATGACCGGCGGCCAACCTCCTCTTGTTGACCCCCACACATTGTTGAAGGGACTTATTGAAGACAATACCCCTCCGGTCGGGTCTTGGACGGTTGTCGTCAACAACGGCTGGCTGGAACCCAAGAAACAGAAGACCTACCAAATCGCCATCGTCCAAGAATACGGCGAAGTCGCTACGGCTCACCTGGATGATGGAACCGACGCCGTTCCTAAAATCGTCTCACAGTTCTTCGCAGTGACCCTGTTTTACCCCACCCGTGTGGGTGTGTGGACTCTGTATAGAGCGCTGACGACCGTGCTGAACGACCGTTCTCTGACCACGAACGGAGTCAACGGGAACACAGACTACCGGTGGTGCAGGCTGGCTCGTTCTGACGAGGCTAAGGCCATCAATAGCATAGACCGAGTTCACGGCTTTGACCGCCAGGACGGGGATTGCATGGGCTACCGAATGGACCTGACTGTTGAACTTCGCTGGAATGAATAGGCGACACTTTAATATAGGTGGGTCTTCACAGGGTAGAACATGATAGCCCCCCTACCCGACTACATGAAGACCGCCATTGAAGCCCACGCCCAGGAGTTCCTTGAACGAGCCAACGGCAAGGGATTCATTCAATTCACGATTAGAGACGCCGCTTCGTGGTGGGGCCAATACTTCAACATAATGAGGGGAGGCTGGGGCTACTACTACGCCTACCTCGTAGAATGCAACGGACCGTTTCAAGAGGTAGAAGCATGAAGCGCCGAACCTCTTGCCCTCCCTACACCTGCAAGACCAACGGTCGGACCTACAAAGTCAAGACCAACGGTACTTCTCGCATTCCCCCAAGAACAGAATGGACGGGTAGAGTCCAAACCACCATTGGCCACTACGCCTGCTTTGGGTGCGGCGGTTTTTGTGTTTCCCCGTTTGACCCTGAGGGTGAATACCGGCCGAGTACGGCCGAGGAAATAGCACTCGTTCGTGCGGAAATACTCCATACACTTTGAGCGGTGGGTTAATATAGGAGCGGCGCCTACGATTAACCATGGCGAACACCGACTTCCATACAGCACGAGCAGTACACCACATGACCGCACTCTCCGTTGGAGACGCAGTGGTCGTTGACCTTGACGCATGGTTGGGTCTTGAGCGACTCAACGCACCAGTGACCTACCACCACTGGGGTATTTCCACTGACCAGTACACCGGCGCTCAGACTGAAATGGTCACACTCTCGGCAACCGACGGCTTCCACGACTGGGCAACCAGTGGAGCCATGGACGATGTTCACATTCGCCTCGCTGTCTCAGCCGAGCGCTCCATGGCTACACGCATGGCCCTCGCTGATGGGTTGGGTCGTGGCGTCACCACAGCACCTGTGAAGGCGGCCTGGAAGGCGTCGTACCGCCGAACTGCTTAAGAACCGTAGAAGGGTTTGAACGGTTCATGGCTACTAAGAAAGGTACCGCAAAGAAGACCGAAGCGAAAGCAGAGGAACCAGTCGTTGAGAAGAAAGTCGCTCCAGTCAAGGAAGCGCCCAAGAAGGCCGCACCAGCGCCCAAGGCACCCAAGGCACTCAAGGCTGACCTGTCGTTGATGCCCAACGCTGACACACACGCCCTCAGTCTACCTGAGTTCATCAAGGCATGCTACAAGACCATGCTTGGCCGTGAAGCAACCGAGAAGGAAATGGAGCACCACACACGCACTGTGGAACGCCACAAGAGACCTCACATTGACATTCAAATTGACATTAAGAAGGGTGGAGAGTACCAAACGCTTCACGCTCTTGTCCCCGAAGGAACTCTTCTCGGTGAGTGAGGGTCTTAGGTGCCCCATAAGGACCCAGGAAAACGCAAGGCGTACCAAAAGAAGTACCAGCAAGGCTGGTATGCTCAGAATGGTACCTCAAGACGCGAACAGGTCCGCAACAGGCGTAGAGCGCTCAAACAGCGCTTCCGTGACTACAAGCGCACCCTCTCATGCGAAGCATGCGGTTTAAGCGGCCAGGAGTCCCCGTGGGCGCTTGATTTTCACCACCACGACGCTGGGCGGGAGGAGAAGGTCACATCGGTCTCACACCTCGTCTCTGGAGGCTATGGGTGGGACACTATCATGGAAGAGGTGGCCAAGTGCGATGTCATTTGCGCGAACTGTCACCGACAACAGCACTACGAGGAGCACATGGAGAAGGTTGAGGCTGGACTGACTGGTGACGACCTTAGGACTACTCCAATCAATAACCCCGAGTTCGCAAACAAGGGACGGAAGAGACAGCGACGCCGTCACCGCCTGGAACGACGCAACGCACGAGAAGCCGCCCTCAAGAACAAGGATGAGGACAACCTATCCGGTCCAAAGCCAAAGGAGTAGCCGACACTACTATATAGGTGGACCCTTGAGTGAGGGTCATGACCGACATAGACCTGCTGTCCCGAGCCAAAAATGTTCAACACGCCGAATACGAGATTCTGACTCACATTCTGACTGAGGTTGACCTCAGCGAAGTGAAGCATGCAATGTGCGACAACGAGCACAGCACGAAGCGATTTGACCAAGCGGCCGAGAACCTACTGGACCGTCTGACCAATTGGGCCGAAGTACGACGAAAACACCTCCCGAAGGACCACCCTGACTGGAGTGCTGAATGATGCCCTGTCCGAACTGCGGAGCACCCCTGTACTACCGGAACTCAGCCCCGACCTACGACCCCAAGAAGCCCTATTCCTACGACTACGCCGAGTGCCGTGGGCGAATTGAACGAGAAGGTTGGAGCAACACCAAGAGTGGTGAGAGAAAGTGGCGAGTCAAGTACACCACAGAGCCATGTGGTTGGAAAGACGGGAAACCGGCCAAGCGTCGGACCATGACATTCAAACAGCGTGCTGAGGCCATTATTCAGGAACGGAGTGAGACGCCTGTGTCCGAGGAGAGGCACACGGACCCCGTGACAACAGGACGACTCGTGTTGAACGACTACCGATGAGGTTTTTGACCATGATGGCTAAGGCCATGTCATGCAACGGAACCACAGAGCCTCCGCATTGCTCAGAGGATGCCGTCAGGTACCCGACTGGTGGACTGTCGGAGGTCGCGGCAACCCATACGCCATTGAGTTCGTAGGACTCGGCTCAGGAAGTCAATTCTACTCCAAGGCCACGGCTGGTTTGACCGCTGGTAACGAGACGATAACCATGTGGGTGAAGCCACAGGCGACGATTGTTCACGGAGTACGATATGGCCTGTTCGGCATATATGATTCTGGATTGGGATTTGATGTGTACTCCCTGGAACTGGTCGGTGACACTACGAACGGGAATACCCTTGACCTCTCGCTACTGGGAACATCAATCGGAACACACACCAACCTGGGAACGAACTGGGTCAACATCACACTGATATTCACCGGCGGAGTCGCTGAACTGTGGGTCAACGGCACCCTGTCATTCTCGGCTTCGGCCTCCTACGGAGGGGCAGTGACCAACCATACGATTGGATATGTTACGCCACAGGCACCAAAGGTTCCAGCGTACCTCAACGAGGTGATTGTTGATGAAATCGCCTTCTTTGACACACCTCTCTCAGCAGTCACGCTCTACAACAGTGGCGTGCCGGTAGACTACGGAGACGCATACCCATCCCTGGTTGCATCATACGAGGTTGAGCGACCCACTGGGTCCATCAGTAGCAAGTACATATTCCCAAGGTACTACCCGTCTGGCTCCACACCGGCGTAATTCGTTTTTGGAGGAACGACCAGTGGTGTCGTAGAAGTCACGACCTCAGCCCTGCGCTCGTCCGATACGAACGCCTTCAAAGCAATGGCCGCTCAGTACAAAGACTGGGTGTATGGTACCGCCGTCGGGGGCAAGACTCCGCTCGGAGCGGGTGTTGACCTGACCGATTTGGCCTGTGGATTCATGGTGTACCCGCCAGGTGGCGGATTCTCTACGCTGGGGTACTCGGGAGCGTACACTGGGAACGCTGAGGTACCCTACGCTACCCCACAGGCGTCTAAGGCCACCACGATGGTCTCTGAGGACTCTACGGCATATCCAGCAAGTGGAGGCACTGGTAGTCTCACTGAGGTGACTGATGCTCGGGCTGGGCGAATCATGTTGCCGTTATTCGTGAAGAGATAGGCGAACATGTTATATAGGTCCGGCCCATAGGACTAAACATGGAGAACACCACCCAAACAACCCTGAGCCAATTTGAGACCGACCCTGCTATTGAGGTCCAGCACACAGTCCGAGAGTACGGCGAGACCAAAGCCAGTGACTATGTCGCCCATTGGTCCAACCTTCACGCATGTGACGAGGACGGTAGAACCGCATGCGGTCGGACAGCAAAGACCTACCTCGGCCGAAACAGCCTCCCTTGGAACGCTGGCTTCGGCGGCAGTGCCTCTAACTTCGGCAAGGTGCAAGACATTGACACCGCTGGCTTCCTGGCTCTTGGCTACAAAACCTGCGCCTCTTGCCGAAACGCACTCGGCGTCGTCATTGAATGAGCGAAACGGTCATAACCGTGGGGTTTCCGTTCAAGACCCATGAGGGTCCTATGGTGCTCAGAACAACCCACCCGCCCGACGGGTTATGGCGTAGTCTCACGGGAGTTCATTAGACGCCTCGTTGAGCGGGGCCACGAGGTCTATGTCATGGGCTGGGACTACCACGGTGAGGACTTCAAGCACGAAGAGGGCTGGACGCTGGTCCACGCTGGTAGTTCGTATGGAGGGGACACTCTCATGGGTGGAGCCACGACCATGGACTACAACATTCACCGGATTAAACCCGATGTGGTGTTCTCTTTGGCTGACATTTGGAACACCGCTCCAATCGTCAAATCCTGTAACAGTGCCCAAGTTCCTCATGTCTCGTACCTGCCCCTTGACGGGCAACCAATTCCACGAGCGTTCAACGACCTACTCAAAATGACTCATACGCCCCTCTGGATGAGCCTACACGGCACGCAACAGATGAAGAGGTACATTGAGACCTATCACAGCCAAGGGACGGCTCCTGAGCACCTTAGAGACCCATTCCTTGACCGGTTCACCATGGAAGCCATAGAGAGCCTGTTTCATGGCGTGGATTTGGAGACCTTTAGACCAGTTCAAACAAGCAAAAGCAAGAGTGGCGTGAAGCCCTCGGCCTTGGAAGATGGAAAACCATATTCCTATCCGTGGGACGCAACGGCAACCGCAAGCAACAGCCACGCCTACTGGAGGCGTTCAAGGAAATGCTTGGCCAAGTGGACAACCCCTCCGAGGTCGGCCTCATTCTCCACACTGGAGACCCGACTGACAGCCTTGGCCTGGGTGGCTGGAACCTCGTTGAAATGGTCCGAGACATGGGGCTTCACGAGAATGTCACCTTCTCTGATGTGAGCGCCAATCCGCTACATGGAATGTCCCGAACGGACATGGCGAAAATGTACGCCATGGCTGACTGTCATGTTCTCGCCACTGGAGGCGAAGGATTCGGGATTCCAACGATTGAGGCAATGGCCTGTGGGCTTCCGGTTATTCTACCCAATAACTCCACTGGCCCTGAGTTCATCGGGGACCAAATCAAATCACGACGAGGCATGCTCGTCAACAACGACACTGAAATAATCGGTCCGAGACATGGAATGAAAATGACCCTCGTCTCTGTGACTGGGCTGGCCACTGCACTACTCTACATGCACAACCACCCTGCAAAGCGTCAGCAAATGGGCAACAGAGCACGAAAGTTCGTTGAAGAATCATACGGATGGGACGACCTGACGGACCAATTGGAACACATACTCAAGGAGGCGTCCGAGAGGCCGCATCCACTTGGGAACAACAGCGTGGTGAAGACATGAAAGACACTGATATTGAGAAGCGATTGAGAGGACGAAAATGTACCGAGAAGTGCACGATACACGGCGAACAATGCGGCGTGGTCATGCGTTACAAGGACAAGAAAATACAAGCCACCCTGGAACGACTACAAGCACTGACTGGTGCCCCGAGACATGGGAAGGAATCACCTCTCCACTACTGTGAACTGTGCGCCCGAGCGCTTCGTGAGAACCGTCCATTGAACGCCTATGCACGACGACCAAACGGCACGGTGTACCTGAAGCACGCTGGTGGGTCACGATTCGCCGACGAGAATAACGATGGTACACTGGTCATGGTTGACGACGAGATTTACGAGGAGGAATAGGCTTGAG
>Ga0098055_1000154_pt1 | contig 45217 bp, 61 predicted proteins | sample 17_taG_FD_75107 | JGI IMG/M metagenome (GOLD analysis project Ga0098055, IMG submission 75107) | Marine viral communities from the Subarctic Pacific Ocean - 17_ETSP_OMZ_AT15314 metaG | ecosystem: Environmental > Aquatic > Marine > Oceanic | place: Pacific Ocean | collected 2015-01-18 | reverse complement strand
TTGCTAAAAACCCAGTTTCAAGTGCGCCATCGAATGTGCCGCCTGTTGTTTGTGAACCCCAAGCGCCAGTACTTGTAAAGTATCCAGAACTAATTTTCATCTCCACCGTATATGTTGCGCTTACTGAGGAAACCCAAGGACAAACAAAACTCACTGCTTCCGTGCCTATATATTGATACAAAGTAAAAAAGTTTGAAACTGTACCGCCTGAACCGACACTGCCTACATTTGTCCTCTCTACAAAATTAATGACTTCGGCTAGTGTTGTTGTGCTAACTTTTAACTGAATATAAACACCAAACCTTGCTCCCGTCCCATTTGCAACAAGTTGAGAGGGATTAGGGTGAAATTGAACAGTTGCTCTTGTTATGTTTGCTATACCGCCAATCGCTGCAAAATTTGGGTTTGTTAAAAAGGATACTGGTTGAGGATTAAAGTTTATTCCTTGATTTGGTGTAAGAGTGTTATTAACTACCGTGTCAGTAGCCGTTACGGAAACCGCATTATCGGCAATCTTAATTCTATCAACTGCAAGGTCTTTTATTTTTGCAGTTTCAATAACCGCATTATTCATTTGCGCAGCGTTAGTAATTATCCCAGATGTGGCAAGCAAACCACCCGTTATAGTATTGGCGACGACCTTGTTTCCTGTGATCGTTCCATCAGCAATATCACCGCCATCTGCCGCCGCTAAAGTAAGAACCCACGCGCTCCCGTTCCATTGATATAACTTGCCATCAGTTGTAAGAAATACTTGCTGTCCAGTAAACTCACCAGAAGTAGGTAAAGCGGAAACAGGGGCAATAATATCTATATTTTGATCAATGAAAAGTTGCCTTACACCATTTTCAAAATCATTGTTATCAATGTATTCTGTGGTCGCTGACGCTACTTGGGTAAATCCAGACTTGTTACCGCTAAAATCAACCGCCTTAAGGAAGTAGTATTTGGTTTGAGCCAAGCCCAAGTTCGTCCTTACAAACCTATTGCCCGAAGCCGTACCCACAACAGTAGCGCCAGTGGTAGTGCTTGTTGAGTTCTCGTATACCTCAACATGACTTAAATCCGCATTAGAAGGGTTTGTCCAAGAGATTGTGATATACTTATAACCTCCCGCCGCAGTTACAGCCGTAGGCACACTTGGTGCGGTTGTATCCCCGCCTGATGTTCCAGTCGCCGATGAGTATGGCCCACGAAAGCCGCTAACCGAAACGCTTCTTACGCGAACCGTATAGCTTACGTCATCAATGACAGGCGACAATAACGCTGATGTTGTATCACTAATAAATGTTGTTCTGTTGGCGCTTGATGTTTGCCCCCACTCAATTTCATAATAGCTTACAAAGCTATTCGTTGGCGCTGTCCAGCTTGCCAATAAGCTATTAACAACCGTGCCATCCGTTTGTAGCTCCGATCCGCCATCACTAATAGTAAGCCCCGTGACAGCCGTTCCGCCAGATATGCTTGGAAGCGTTGTATTATTGCTAACAATCGCTGTTTCTTCTGCATTCCAATCAAATGCTGCCTGTGAAGTTTCACGCAATGCAAGATTAACGCGCAAGTCGCCAGCCTCCCCATTGGGCGCAAACCTCCAACCTATCACCTCAAATTGTTTTGCGTTAAACCCGTATCGTGGATTAGTGAACCCGATAATATCACCAACTTCTACTTCAAGTGCAGCAAGACTGAAATCAGCCGTAAATGTCATTTGCTCTCTACCCCTAAAGAGGGTCATCTTTGCAATTCGTTGGGCCATAGGCGCGCTTGTTGTAAATGGCAAGCTTAAGTCCAACAGAGCCTCTTCGCCATTATCCTCACCTAAAAATAGGCTTGCTTTACCGCTACCCGCGCCCGCATTCGAAGCCGTGAATACATCACCAACCGCATAAGTCACTCCAGTAGTTCCCGCAGTTGTGTTCCAATTTGTGTCGCCTAATTCGGTGATTGCATAAGTTGAGCCTGTTATAAAGCTTCCCGCATTTGTTGAGCTTGTAACAATAGGGTAATCAGCCGTGATCCAATCTTGAGCCGCATCATTAAAAGTGCCGCTTACTTTGTTAAAATTGTCCCGCATTGTAAGACGCGTTTCAAGTTGTATTGGCCCGCGCAAATCATCCATATCAAGCGTTTTAACGGGTGAGGTATAAGCACCAACCTTCAACTTCCAATACCCAGAACCCCAAAATAACGTTCCCGCGCAAGCGGTACACATATCTTCCAACACGTCACCAATTGGCCTACTAGCTTGGATTACACCATTTATCTCATAGCGTTTTTCTGTTCCACCGCTTGCAAGCGTAATTGTTTCATTGCTCTCATTCCTAGCCGCCGCGAAGGCGACATCATCAATGGCAGTATCTGACAGGCCGTAAGATGAAACCAAAAAGTCACGGATACATAAAGCAGCATTAGCGCTGTAGACTGTTGCGTTTATGGTTGGATCAAAAACTTTTTTACCCTCTACAATCGCAGTAATAAGCGGAACGCCGTTCGTAAAAACGTCTTGATCAAACTCATAACGCACATAAAGGTACGCTATCCCTTTACCTATAAAACTTGTTCCAACGCCTGTGTCAGTTTGCAAATCACTATCGACAGTAGTTTGTGAACCATCATGCTTTTTGATTCTTATTTTACTGTCCCAATTATCGGTCGTTGTGCCGTCAGTGGCGGTTGTTACGAAATCACCGCTAAAGGATGCAACCTTATCATCAATATAGATATTGCCAATGCTGTTGACCTCATGCCCCGCCAAAACAATAATTTGATGCAAGTATTTTTGCGGTGCATCAGATGGCCCTGAGGTTTCGTAAAAAGTAACAACCCCACCCTTGCGCACTTTACCATAAACAAATTCTTGCGCTGAAATAGGGTCAACAGAGTTTGATAAAGTTCGCCCACTTCCTAACCCAGAAATTTGCGACCCAAAGTCTGGCTTGGGCGCTAAAGCTTTATATGCCCAAGATGTAACCGCACCGACCGCTAAATACCCAACCGCCGCTGAAAGCAAATACGCCCCTGTGGTCATAGCCGCCGCGCCCGTAGCCGCTAGAAGGCCCGTAGCCGCCCCATACCCTACACCTTGAGTAATCATTACGCCAATCGTAACGGGTTCACGCGGGACACGATCCCAATCGTTCCAGTAATTAACTGTAATATCGCCTAGCTTATATCTGCTCATTTGGCTTTACCCACGATTGATGAATGTAATCTAATGGTAGGTATATCACACCTTGCTTTGATAAGAAAACCGCCTTGGTTCCCGTGCATATTCCCATTGCCACGCCAATGATCCACTTTTCCGCTTGCTTCGTAGTAACTAAAGCTCCAAGCGGGGGAATGTGATCGACACGCTGCAAACGCTCATCAACCGCTTTCTCAAAGCTGTTATGTCGAAACTCCGCCATAAGCTCTCTGCGCCGTAAGGGGGTTTTATCTTTTAGATACCTATCGCCCCAATCATCAGCCCACCCCAAGCCATACATTGCTTTGAAAGCGTTGTTGGTAAATGTAAAGCAATCATTAACCCCCCACTCAAATGGGCGATCTCTATTTTCTTCTAAATACTTATTTAAGCGTTCTCGTATCAAAATCTTCACTTACAAAACTATTCTGCGGCATTACCATTCCACTCAACCTTTTTATCTTGCAGCGCTGTAACGTATGAAAAAAAGGTATCTGCTGAGTGTCTAGCCGCATGGTTTTCCTCTGTATATCGACGATTGCTCGCCCGCTCTAAGCGGATAAGCTTGCTTTCTACCTTGAGGGTTATTTTACTGCTATCGCCATTATCCTCAATGCTCATGGTATTCATTGCGCCACTAAAAACCTCTATCGGCAATGCGGTATCTCTAGTGCCAAAATAAACTTTACACTCTCTGCGTTGATAAGGCTCACTTAATGCTAAAGTAACAAGGCTTGGTGGCATACCAGACAAAGATATTTCCAAACTTTTTGCAGACAAATCGCCCACTTCTTCAAAGCCGCTTATTGATAGAAGGTTCCCACCGCCCGTGTAGGTGTTGCTTGCTATTACCTTATTTCCGTAACCCGTCCAAAGTCGTATAGGGGCGCTATCAAATAGGAACTCAATCGCATGATAGGGCTGCACCTCTGGTTCACTTAGCGCCGTTAGTAAAGCTGAAGGGATTGTTCTACTCATATCGCCTCCATACCCCCAAAAGCCAAGCCATAATTCGCAGCACGATCAATGCTAAATGATTGATCATTAGAGGCAAGCCGAAAGACCCCCTGTGCGCTCTCAACAGTAACGGTAGAATTATCGGCTATGCTTGTGCGAACGTCAGGCCAAACGTCCACTGTGGCACTGCCTGTGCCGTCTGTGGTCACATCCGCAAGTACTTTAAATAGTTGTTTATTAGTACCCGTTCCGATTTCCATATAATCTCCCGCTTTAAGGTATCCGCTTTGGCCCGCAGGAGCGCTATCAATATTAATTGTGTTGCCCGAAGAAACCGAGCCATCTACAAGTATTGTGTCACTGTCGCGGGCAGAACCCATAGGTAAAGCCGCATTGGGATCACCAAGATAAAAAGTACCCAATTGACCCTTAAGAGAAATCAACCAAGCTATCCATTGCTCGGCGGTTTCTCGCCTCATGGGGGGGAGCGTTATGTCAGCTTGCCAAGCCTTGCCTGCGTATTCATGAGCCTGACCCGCAAAAGTAAATGGAGATCGGCTATAAGCTATAGCGTTTATCGCTCTAAACTCAATGGAAGCTATGCCTGTGTGAGTGAGAAGGTTAAGTGGATAGGTAATAGCCATTATCCAAACGCCTTTCCGTATGATCCGCCACGCCGTTTTGCATCTGCTACCGCCGCCCTTGTATTATCCGCTATTTGAGGCATCAATTGTCTTATCTCGTTCCTCACGGTTTGCTGTACGCCCGTTGACACATTAAAGTTTTGATTGATTACAGTACCACTACCACCGCCCAAGCCTCTAGTGGTTGCCGCATTTACAACAGAACCCGCTCCTTGAGGCACAAACAATTCAGGGCCACGCTCACCAACAATATATGGCGCTCCCTTTATTACGGGGCCACCCGTTGCATTTTGCCCAATGCCGCCAATAAAATCGCCCACTGGCCCACCGATTGCCCCACCTATGCCGCCGAATATACTACTTAACAAAGGCTTAATTATTTGCGCCTTCATCGCATCTGCAATCATTTCTCGCAAGGTTTGCTTAAACGCATCACCCAAATCTTCTAAGCTAAGTTTACCGTCAAGGGCTGCATCCGCAAGTGCATCAGCAAGTTGATCCGACATTCTATTAACGCCATCGGTGAACGCAGAAATAACTGGGTCTTGCATCAGAAGCTCTAAACGAAGCTTTTCAAGGGCTAACTCCGCACCCTCAATCTTGCTCCCTGCTCCGCCTAAATGCAGTTCTAAGGCGGCTATTTGTTCTTCTAGTTCCGTTGTTGGCGCAATTGTTTCTTTTATTAAATCTTTTAATTTTTCTTGATTAGCTGCAAAAGTTTCCGCAGCTTGTGCGAGCGCTTTTTTCTTTGCCTCTGCTTCTTCTTCTTTTTTTGTGAGGGCATCTTGCGCTGTTGTGTAATCATCGACAGCTTTGATTATTTTATCATATCCATCGGTCAAAGCTATTTGCACAATTTGCAAATCACCTTGTGCGTCAGCCAATAATCCAGAAGATTGGAGCGCCTTAACTTGTTCTTTGGTATATCCCGCAAGTTCAAATTTTGTTTGTAAAGTTTTTTCTTCCAGTTTTTTAAGGGTGTTTGTCAATTCTGTTGAGGCAACCTCTTGGGTGTTAGCCGCCGCCGCTGCTTTTTCCTTTTCCAAAGCCGCTGCCGCTTCTGCTTGAGCCGCCGCCATAAGGGTTTTTAATTCGGCCTCTCGAGCGTCAACAAGCCTTTGCTTCATAGCTATCTGTTCATCTAAGCTGACTCCGCCTTCTAAAAACGATTTTCCTAAGCGTTGCAGTACGTTATCATCAGCCCTCCCCGCCTTAACGTCCTCTAAGTCTCTTATCTCGCTATTTAACTTTGCGATTTGCTTAGTAACACCTTCTGCGTTCCTTCCAAACTCAGGTAGAGCGCCTACGAAAACTAAAAATGATTTTATATGAACTAAGCCATCCCTAAACAGCTCAACCAAATCGGTCGCGGCGGGCAACAACTCATTGCCTATATCAACCGCTAAAGTTTCAAATTCTGCGGTCAGCGCTTTAACTTGATTAGCATAGCTGTCTGCGGTTCTGGCCGCGTCTCCCTGCGCGTCTGTTGTTCCAGCAAGAATTAAATTCAAACGGGCTTGAACTTTTTCTGCGTTTGTAACGGCGTCACCTGTGCGAGTTATACCCATCCGCAAAAGCTCTTGCTTCAAGGTTGCCTCCGTTATCACAACGCCAAAACGTCTGACTGTCTCATGGTTTCCAACCAAGGCGCTTTGGAACGCTTGCATTGTTTCGGCATCCGAAGCGTTATTAAAAGATGCGACATCCACCGCAAGCTTAGTAAGGTCAACAGAAAGTTTTGCCGCTTCACCCCTCGCAAAGCCCATTGGAACAAACGTATCTTGAATGCTTGAAGCCATCCCCTCAAGTTCATGAGATGATCTTCCAACCTCTGCACCAAATGCAGATAAATCTGATACAACTTGATCCCTAAATTGCCCGAACACCACAGATGATTTAGATTGCATTTCTGCAACATCACCCGCCATATCAATCATAGCCTTGCCAGCACGAGCAGCGGCAATGGCTATAACACCAACCGCCGCAGCATTTACAATTGTTCCAAGCTTTTTGAAAGAAGCGCCCGCCGCCGTGGTTGACCTAAGAGTATCCTTTTGCAGGTTGTTAAGATCGCGCTTAATATCTGACATATCCGCTTCGATGCGGACAAGGAGGGTATCAACTGTTGTAGCCATTAGTCTGGATACCTTTCCATTAAGTCTTCAAGCTCTTCTTTACTTAGAGGCGGTGGCTTACCCCCATGAAACTCTGTGAATCCATCAACGGCTAAAATAAATTCATGAAAGGACAAAGACCAAAACTCATCACTTGTCATTCGCATTTTACCAAGGGCTAATTTTATCCATTCGTCCCAAGGCAATTCCTCTAACCGTTCACCACCTTTTCTTCGTTTCCCTCATCTTGCCCACCCATTAGGGCAATAGCGAGTATCTCTCCCACAGCCCGCATACTATTAGCCAAGCCTGCCTGCCAAACAATCTCTTGTACATCCTTGATGTTAAGATCGTTTCCACCGCCCCTAATGACTGGAAGAATGGTTTCGCAAACTTGCGTGGTCGTTAAAGTTCCCTCAGTCAAATTAGATAATACCTTAACTATACCGACACCACATGCAGTTTCTATCTTCATAATAGCATCGAGAGTAACCCTTGCTTTATAAGTCTTGCCCCCTAAATCAAGCGTCATCTCTCCGCGTTTTCGATTTTCCACCTTTTATTTCCTTTGTTGTGAGATTGTAAATCTCATTCCTATTACCAACATTCACAACGTAAGTGATTTTAAACTTAGCGCTGCCAACACTGATCTCATTGCCTATTTCAATTGCCCCGATAAAGGGAACCGTAAACAATGATCCTTTTTTATGACCCGAAATTTTCGTGCCATTGATCTCGCATTCAATAGCTTCCCAAGCCATAATCACCCCTCACTTATGAAAATGCTATTGCTCCGCTACTCTCAAGAGTAACGTCATAACTAACGGTTCCGTTGTACTCACCGCTATAAGACAATGAAGCGACCATGAACTTTCCCTTGTATGAACCGAAGTCGGGGATAACAACTTCAAAGTTGCTAAATGCTGCAGCGCCAAAAGCATTTTTCAATGTGGTTTCGGAAGTTGCATCAGTGAAGACGCCGCTCCCTGATATGCTGACAGCCCTTATGCCACCTTGTGCAATTAGCTCTCTAACTCCAGCGCTATCTATCGTGGTAATATCTACCGCATCATCATTATGCGTAATGCTCGTTGTCCTTAAGCCGCCAATCGTTGCATAAGTATCTGTTGAAGCATCAGCAGCGGTGGTGCCGATTTTCAACAACATCGCTGAACCTTTTTGAGCCGCCATTTTAAAGTCTCCTATGTGTCAAAAACTAAAGCGCGAAACCTCATGACCCCGTGCCTCGTTATACCATCCGCTTCTTCAAGTGTGGTTGAGAACTCATGACGTATCAAAACCAGAGAAGCATCTGTTACAGTTATAGCAGCATCGTGCAGTTTTGAATAGACCTCTTGCATTAAGGTTTTAATTTCGTACCTACCGCGATATTCAGACCAAACATGGAGAGTAAGTGTATGTTCATGAGCATCCTTATCCTTAACCGCCGCATCAATAGCAGTTTCTTCTCCTATAACAATGTAAGGTGCGTCTGCCCCCTCTGGGACATCATCATATACTGGCACGTCACTTCGCGTTGTATCAGCCACTATATTAGCCGTGCCACCCATACCACTGTGGTATTGGCAATAATAATACAGCGTTGGCGTATCTGCACCTATTGTGATCTCGGTATAAGCCCCTGCACTCCCCGCCGTCCCGCCTGTGGTGACACCAGTTGTATATTCAGAGCCGCCTCCGTGTGTTCCGTTTGGCGTAGTAGAAAACCGCAAGGGGTGGTTTGTGTTACTGCTATCCGCTTGGGTAAACCGATAAGTGCGCCCCCTAGTTAAAGAGACGACTGGACTAGCATCCGTTAAGCCTTCGATATAGTATTTGTTACCAGACCCATAAACATTCGTCCCATTCGCAACCGTTACCGCATAAGTGACCGTCCCCGATAGGGTTGATGCGGTTTTTATATTTCCGTTAAGCGTGGAGTATATTGCTTGCTGCAAAGGCCAAGAATGTAAACTCATTATACCCCCTTCGCTTTGAGGCGTCTAAACTTTGCTCTGATTTTGGGTTTATTTTGCTCTAAAGCGGGTTGTAAATATGGCCTAGCTTGCATTTTGCTGGTTCCGAACTCTAAAAATCCAGAATAATCTGCTCGGCTTTCAACAGAACCGCCCAACCCATCAATGTCTAATACAACATGGATATTGCTAACTAAAAAACCCGTGTCAGTATTAGGCGGATTGCCCGCCGATGATGCTGTGTGCGTTCTTTTTGGGTTATATTTTTCATAAGTCCGACCACCGCCAGAGTTGGTTTGAATACTTTGCTTTGCGGTGTTCATAGTGTCTTGAAGGCCAGACGCGATTATTTGCTCTGCAGCTTTCCTATACGCGCCTTCGATGGTTTTGTAACTGGGCTTTCTAATTACCTTGACGCCAATACTCAAACCGCCACCCCTTCTTCTACATCTAAATCAAGGTATCTAAATCTATTTTCTACGTTCATGACGCCTTTGATTGTAAAAGTCCTTGTTGTGGTAACGCCATCCCTAGTGAAAGTCTGCACAAGTCTATTGGCGGTAGTAACTCCATTGCGATAGCGAATACGAACCACACTCTCCAATCTATCGCGCAGCTTGTCAGCAAAGTCTTGCTCTGTTGAGTTTTTGGGCGTTATTGAGGCGAAAACATCAGCGACCTTGGCCCAAGCAATAGAAGCTCCACCACCCGCATCCGTAGTGCGCGTTGGTGATTGAAGCTGAAGTTTAAAGCGCATACCTCCGACAGCCATTATCCAATGCCCACTTTCAGCGCGTTAGTGTAAGGCGTAGCGCCAAAACGCATTATCTTATATGGCATAAGCAAATTTTTCAAAATAATAGGCGGCTGTGGCGGCGGGGAACTTTCAAAGTCGCCCCTATGTTCGTACATAAAGGTGCAGTATTGCATCATAGCCATCTTAATTGCGACAGGTATATTAATCGGGCTTGCTCCATATCCCGCATCATAAACAAGCTTAAGGCCATTTGCGGAACGCAAATCACTAGGGAAAGAACCGCCATCCCGCAAAACTAGCCTTGGAACATCCCGCACCGTGTCAACATAATAATTTGCTGCGTCCCACGTTGTCTCAGAACCCGCATCATCTATAGCCTTAACCTCTGTAAACGTGGCGATAGGCGTCATCGCAAGCTCAATGAACGCGTCAGGGTGGTTCTTGTGTATCCCCGTATAAAACCCCTCTGGAATGTAGGTGTTGTGGTAATTAAAGCTATCATGAAATTGATTGACTGTTCGCGTAATAAACGCCCTGCCCGTATAGTTCTCCGCCCATTGCCTAGCCGCCGCAATCAAAGCGACAATAAGCGTTTCTTCTACGTCATCGTCTAGCCTTAAATAATTTCTGACATCATCAACAAATAAAGGCTCTCTGCTTGGTGTGGTTTGAGTTATACCGCTCATGCTATATCGTCCAGTATTGTGATTTGTATGTAATCCCCATTGGGGAACGTCTCAATTCTCCCGCCGCTAAAGACAACTTGAAACTCCGCAAAGTAAGAACCCGCTGTTGCAGTATCTCCTGTTACCCATTCATACTTTACTGAACCCGCCTCACCATCAATTATTGTAGCCGCGCCATTGATGGTTGCGCTAGTAGAGCTAACGGGACGCATTTTGAAGGTTACGGTTGCCCCCGTTACATCTACCGCCGTATTGTTCGCATCTTTTAAATCTGCTTGCAGTATAGGGGCGGTGTCATTTTGCTTGATAAAGAAGGCCATGCTTCACCCGTTTGTAGATATTCACTACTCATTGATACCATCATTTACCAGAATTGCAAAGTTATGAGTTGGGACTATGGCCTTATTCCTACTATCCTGACTAATTGATACCACCCTTGGCAAGCCCACGTTCAACTGAGGGCTACCCGCAACTGGAGCGCCTGTGGTTATATTGCTTGGAGATAAATTATGGATTTGATGTAATGAAGTGCTTCCTATAGATACATTTCCCGCATCAAAGCTATTTGGCGCTAGGGTGTGACCTTGAGTAAGGGTGCTATCACCCACGCTAGGCGCACCGAATGATATGTCACTCGCGGCAAAGTTATGACCTTGAGTAAATGTGGTGCTATTAATCACAGGGGCCGCAAGGGTCACATCGGTTGTGCTAAACAAATGACCCTGAACAAGCGATAAGGTAGGAACCGAAGCATTCCCCGCCGTCAAATTACTTGTGCTTAGAACTATATTATGCACAAGAGCGGGCGAACCCACAAAAGGCGCACCCAAAACAATATCATCCGCTGTAAAGGTTTCGTCCTCAGACATTGCAATCGCGGCAACCGATGGCGCACCCGATGTAATTCCTTGAGCGGTAAACCCATGTACTTGCACAAAGCTAACAGCATCCACTACGGGCGACCCAGAGGATATATCAGACGCCAAGAGCGCATGGTTCTGCACCATTGAAAGAGCGTCAAGCACAGGAGCGGGTGTGATTAGGTCTGAAGTAACAAAAGTTTCATCTTCCGCCATGTTACAGTCATCAACTACAGGAGCGCCAGAGACGCAATCTGAGGCGATTAGTGCGTGGACTTGTGTGATGCTCGCGGCATCCGCGTTAGGCACACCAGAGACAAGCTCTGCGGGTGTCAGGGTGTGCCCCTGTGTAAAAGTGGATTGCTCAACCGTAGGATTGCCCGATGTTATACCATCCGCCGCAAGTACTGCGCTAATATTAAATACGGGTGAACCTAACACTGGAAGCCCCGCTGCTATATCAGACGCAGATAAAAAGTGGCCTTGGGCAATCGTTACATCAGCAATCACAGGGGCAGATGCTAAAACATTATTAGCGGATAATGTATGCCCTTGCGTAAAAGGTGCAGTACCCAAACTTGGAGAACCAGTGAATATAGAATTTGCTAAGAAGCCCTCATCTTGCGCCATGCTTGGGGCGTCCAAAACAACCGCGCCAGAATTTATATTGGAGGGCGTAAATGTGTGGCCTTGAACGAATGAAGCCACGCCCAGCAATGGTGCTCCAATAGTGATTCCCGCTGGCGTTCCTAAATCAACATTGACGACCATAACAGGGGTCTCAAATACATTGACGCCACCTGTGATACCATTAGGCACAAGCGCGTGTGTTTGCGTGAACGCGGGGGAACCAAGGAAAGGAGCGCCCATAATGCAGTCAACGGCGTCAAAGGTTTCATCTTCCGCCATGTTGCTTGTGGGTATGGAAACCGCGCCCGTAGTTATAGCGTTAGGCGTGAGGGAATGTATTTGCACGAATGTAGCGTTAGGCACGGAAGGGCTACCCGCCACAATATTTGAGGCAATCAACTCATAAACAATAGCACCGCCATCATCTGCTAATGGAGCGGAAGATAATGGTTGAAAGCCAGACATTCATTTTCCTTTATGCTTCGGGTTGGTTAGGCCACGTTATATCATAAGGGAACCCGTGTTGAGAAGGCACATCCCTAAGCGCACTCCTATAGGTAAGCCAATCGCTTGGAATAGCCGTACCTAATTCTTGATGCTTTATTATAATCCAATCCGTTGCAGACAGCCTAAAGTCTCGCTCGCCTCTAATGTTTCTTTCCGCTTGTTCTTGGGTCTTTCTTTCAGCGACATAATCAAGAAACCAAATACCATCCCTTTGAACAGGTGCGCTTCCTTGCATTATGGTATGCGTCAATCTATCTTCTGATGGAGTGTTTCCTGACCTAACCTCATAGCACCCATAACTTTCCAAAAGCTCCTTACTAGGTCTTTCGGGTAGGCCAATATTATGATTGTCAGCTCTAAGCATATCAATAGAATACGGGAAGGCTTCAACTTCATTATCTACTATTTTTACATACATCATTCTTTTAAGCCCTATTGTATTACGTCATAGACTACGCATGTTCTATGACCCGAAACGCCGTAACTAAATGTATAAAAATAGTTCTGGAAAAATTTCGTTCCATCACCATTCCAGCCGTGACCCCATGTTTTATCATTATCATATCTTGGCTGTGTATCTGCGCCTATAGTATATACTAAATTAGCATTTATCGACCAAGTTGCATCTGATCCAGTAAGTTGTCTTGCTTTAAAATCAGCATAAGAAGTCATCGTTAGCTTGGTATCTTCATTCTCTAAGGAAAAGAATCTAGTAAGGCTACCTGAGTTGCCCAAGTTTGCTGATGTCGCGCTTTTGGTTGATATATCAAATGCGGTTGAAAGCGCATAAGCATAAACATTAAAATCACCTATGACTACGTAGAAATAAGAACCATCTTCTGAAAATCTAGCATACCTACAATTATTGAAGGTATAATTCCCCTCAGACGTAAGCGTCGATACATCACCCGCCGTTGTCATTTTATAGTGATAGATTGTATCATTATAATCAGTAGCTATTAAAACATGAGTTTCATCTTTAGCAACACTAGCAATCACACCAGTATAACCTGAATTTGGATAACTATGACTTGATGTGCTATCAAGAGACATAGTGGAAAGATCATAAGCGGTAGAGAGAGTGTATTTATATACCGCCCCACGAAAGAAAGTATAAAAAGCGGTTCCGTCTGAATTAAATTCAATACACGTATAGAAACCCCCTTGAGACCCTCTGTTGTGAAATAGCCTACCATTGAAGCCGCAAGACGAAAAGTTGTTTGGCGTTGGCAGTTCATACGTTAGAGAATAGCTTGAAGTTCCCGTAAGGAGAGTGCCGCCCGAATCACACATTTCAAAAATAAAAGGCATTCTGAACGGAGCCTCTAAAAGAGTAGCGGTGCCTGTGGTAGATATATCCCAATTTGTGCTAAGTGGATATGTATACAAAGTATCTTTATATGTATTCCCAACTATGAACAATTTATCGCCGTTAGAGCTAAACGCACATCGGCTACCACTGGCCCAGCCTGTTGGGGTGTATTTCGCATCAAGCGTAGCAGTGCTTAAATCCCATGCTGTAGATAGCTCATATCTATCTATGCCATCCGTTCTTGCTACCAAAAGCTCCGATCCATTCCCCGAAAAAAGAATTGTAGAACCTTGAACATAAGCGTTGTTATTAATTGTTAAGCTTTTTGAAGCATAGCTTGCAGTCGTTATATCATAAGCCGTAGATAACGTGTATTGATATAAGCCTTGTGAAGTGTCTAAGACGTATAATTTTGTGCCACTATCTCCAAATTTAAAATCCACAATATAAGTAGCCGAACCCTGATCCAGCTCAAACATAGGTTCAAAGGAGGTAAGTGATGTAACATCAAAAGATGTGGGTGTTTTCATTATAAGAGCATCATCATACCACAAAGCAAGAGTTTTTAATAAGGCATTTCCATCAGGCGACCAAGAAATAAAACCATATTGATCGCTGCTTATAGTTCCAGGCGTTGCTGTTGAAGAATAAGATGCCGTACTTAAATCATATGCGGTAGATAGTGTGTATCGCCTAATTTGGCCTCCATAATAATACGATGTGTAGAACTCTGTTCCACTACCATTCATTGCCGCGCTCCAATAAAACCAATCAGAAAAACTATTAAGTCGATCATATGATGTGCTTATGGAGCTAAGATCAAAAGCTGTAGATAGATCATATTCAAATATTGAAATGCTATTAGCAACATGAGAATGAGTGCTTAAATATAATGTACCTCCATTCGGTTTCATCCAAATATTATAAGAGCCTGTCTGTGTTGTATCTGAACTGTAATCTAATTCGTTAGATGTTTTAGACGCGGTGCTAATGTCCCACGCCGTAGATAAAGTCCATTCTCCTACAAGTTGACTGCTCCTAAATAAAACGTACATCCTAGTGCCGTCAGGCTTAAACCAAACCGACGATACGCCAGAATACCCCGTACCACTAACGGTTAAAGTAGTTTTTGTGTAACTTGAAGGATCATAAGCCGTTGAAAGGACATATTGTTTAATGCTGGAACCATCAGTCGTGTAAAGACGATCACCTCCCGCCTTAAGATACCCTGAACCTTCAATGCCTCCATCTTGAAGTTTTCTCTCTACTACACCCGATGTCGCCGCTTTATAATAATAGTTTGAGTAAGTAGTATATTTCTCAATAGTCCTGTTCCTTGCCTCATATATACTACCGCCACCATCTGCGGGAACTAAATTCCCATGATTGGCAGCAAGATTAAGATCAATCGAGGGATAAGTAGTGCCTCGCAAGCTAAGAGAATTAAAATCAACCGCATTCAGTTTATAGGTATTATCGACCTCAAAACCAGATGCCGCCGCTAAAAGCTTATTGTCGCTCCCTATCATGCAAATGCCGCCCCTGCTAAGAATCCATACCAGTTCGTTCCACCGTCGATGCTCATAAATGTATAGATGTTTTTCTCTCCACTTGCAGGGGCGCTAGGGGCTGATCCCCCCGCCCAATCTACCGAAGTAGGCCATGTAAGAGTATGAGTACCGCCAGCCGTAAGAATGAGGGTAAACTTTGCTACCTGTGGACTTGATGGTGGGTTTGTAAATGTAAACGTAGTATTTCCCGAAGTCGTGATCGTGTAAGTGTCTCTTGCGCTCACATCCACCGATGGCGTTGTGCCTGACAATGCCGCAGATGTGTTGTCGATACCCGCTGCGGGAACACGGAAACGGGTAATGTTACTGTCGCCAATTGTAACTTCATTATTAACGGATGCGGAAGAAGCTGAAGCATTGTATCCAATTACAATATTATTGTATCCAGTTGTAATATTGTCTCCCGAACTTCTACCCAAAGCCGTATTGTAATAACCCGTTGAAACGGTGCTAAGTGCGTTGGCTCCTACGGCGGTGTTGTACGATCCGCTTGAAGCTTGCCTTAAAGCTTGCCATCCAAACGCGGCATTTTCGCCTGTGGTTGACGTGTAAAGAGCTTGATAGCCGACGGCGGTATTTCTGTTAGATGTTGTATTCGTTCCAAGAGCCTCATGGCCGATTGCAATATTTTCAAAGCCCGTTGTTATATTTTCTCCCGCAAGAGAGCCAATCCCTATGTTTTTATTGCCAGTAGAATTATCTAATAGCGCGTCCCGACCCAAGGCAACATTATCATAACCAGTGGTCACAGAGTATAATGATTTATACCCAACCGAAGTGTTTCCTGAAAATGTTGTATTTAATGCACCGCCATATTGTGATTGATACCCAATCGCCGTATGCTTGCTTCCATTTACACGATTATAACCTGATTGGTATCCAATGTATGTATTTTCACCAGTGTCATGTTGTGTCCCCGCTTGATACCCTATTATAATGTTTCGATAGTTATTATTTGCGTTAGAGTCGCCACCACCCATTGAATTGTAGCCAATGGCTATACTATTGCTTTGATCGCTATATTTAGCAGCATTAGTACCGATTGCGATATTATTGCTCTGTGTGCTAAAAGAGTACCCAGCATCGTTGCCGATAATTATATTATTGCCGCCCGAAGTTATGGTGCGACCCGCACGATACCCCATGACAACGTTATTAAGCCCTGTGGTAATATTGAAAAGACTTTCGCTTCCAACAGAAGTATTAGGCAACGCCGAAGTCATTGTTGTCTGACCCGATTGCCCACGCTGACTATCATTTCCTATGGCGGTATTGTCGTTACCTGTGGTGCGAAACTTACCGCTTTCATATCCAAGATAAGTGTTTCTACCCCCTTGGCTCCACCCGCCGCTTTCGTATCCTACTGCAACACTATTGGAAGCCCCGCCTGATGAGTTAAGAGCGCCACCCGCGTAAGCCCCTACTATTACCCCACTATGGTTCTGTGCGGCGTGTTGTGCGGTGTCTCTACCAATTAAAACGTTGTTTGTTCCCGTTGTGAGGCTGGCCCCCGCATTAGCGCCGACAGCAACATTCCCATCCCCAGTGGTTATATCGTTACCAGCCTGTTGGCCTAATAAGGTGTTATAGTCTCCGCCAGTTGCAAGAGCATCACCTGCACCTGTACCGCCAATGAAGTTTCCAGTGCCTACGTTACTGGCACCAGCGGGGAGGTTAGTAAGCCCTGAACCATCACCAGTAACTGCAGTTGCAGATAGTGTGCCTGTTACACTTACCCCCGTTGTGTTTGTTCGCAACCGCTCCATATGATTATTATATAACACCACCGCCCCGCCATCAGCGAAAGAAGCATTTGTGGTTCCGACTTCATCAGTGATATAAAGCGTGCCGTATGTTTTTATGGACATATTACCGCTGGTGTTTGCAATATTGCCTGTTACATCTACACCTGATGATGATGTTTGTAGCCTTGTTGTGCCGCTCGCTTTCAAACTTACCGTGTGATAGGTATCCTCGTTAAGCGTCATATATTCACGGTCAGTAGAGTGCCGCTTAAATGTATGTCCGTCTGATTTGTACGTTGTGACAAAATTGTGGTTTTCTATTGTCGCAGATGTGCCGCCGTGGAAAAGCTGCAAACCCTGATTTGCACTACCAACATACCCAAGCCATACCTTATCATTTTGCCCTACTAAAATGTCTTCGTTGAAGGTTACATCGCCCGTGAACGTGCCGCCTGTTGTTGGAATCCCGACATTAGCACCCGTGGCAATGCCATCTAACTTTGTACCGTCCGCTGCAATGTCTCGACCATCGACTGTTCCTTGTACTCCAATGTTGCCTGTTACGCCTAGATAACCATTTACTTGAATCCCAGAAGAGGCGGTATAAAGTTTAGTAGAGCCATAATAAGATAGTTTTAACTGGCCTGAAGAGGCGTCTGCTCTTAAATAATCAGTAAGACCTCCTGAACCATTGTCAGCTTTTATAACCACATCTTTATCATCTGCAGCATTTGATATAACTAAATTACCTGTTTCATTATAAATATGACTATCAGTCCCAGCATGATACAGTTGCAAATCTTGTGATGTTCCAAGCTGTATTCTATTATTTACAACGCTTGTGCTGTCATTCGCTTGGATATTGTTTCCATTAAGCTGGAGCGCACCACCAAGTTGCGGCGAAGTATCATCAACAAGGTCATCTAAAGCATTTGGGTTTGCGGTTGCATTAACTGCAATACCGTCTAGCTTTGTGCCATCTGTTGCAACATCACGCCCATCGACTGTGCCTGAGACTGTCATGCTCCCAGTTACGTCAACACCTGTGCTTTTTGTAGCAATTTTTTGATTTCCATAATGATATAGGATAGCCTCTCCAGTAGAGCCGTCTCCCCTAAAATAGTCAGTAACTCCACCAGAACCATTATCGCTACGAAGAACAATATCACCATCATCAGCATACTGGACTATAAAAAAGCTTCCCGTATAGTTTCCAATAACAGAATTGGAAGCATTATGATAAAGCTGTAAATCACCGCCAGTGCCAAATACAGCTTTCGCATTGTCAGCAAACTCTAACGCGCTATCGGACTTATCCCAAACGGCGCTGTAAGAAGCTCCCGTGAAGGTAACATCTCCATCATGCACCGCGCCATCATCGGTAACGGTTCCTGTGACGTTAATCCCGCTGCTAGTGGTTTCAAATTTTGTAGCGTTATCATATCGAAGGGAAACTGCGCCATCTGGCGTAAAAACGCCCATATACTCGCTGCCCGTTGTTTTCCCGATAAATATATTAGGGCCGTTGGATCGTATAAATAAAGAACCGCCGCCGACCTCATCTATATAACTACTATTAGAAGCATGATATACTTCTAAATCATTGCCAAAGCCAAACTGCGCCTTAACATTATCTTGAAACTTTAAAGAATTAGCTGATCTATCAAATGTAATGTCATAACCAGCCGTAGCTCCGTCAAAGGTTACATCTTCCGCAAATGTAACCGCACCAGAGAAAGACGCGCCATCCGTAAACGGCAAATCGGAGGCCGATGGAGCGACGAACACAACCGCATCGCCGCTTAAGTTTATGGCGTTGTTGGAGTTATTGCTTTCGGAAACAGTTCTAGTAAGGGTGGTTCCACTAGCAGTGTAAGTCCCCGTCCCAATCTCAAAATTGGAGCCATCTTCGATGACGTAAGCAACGGTATTACCATCAGTGATACCGCCGCTTGAAAAGCTTTGGAACCCATCCACCGCAGAGCCAAGAGTTATTGTGCCAGTCCCCGTTGTTGAGGTGCTGACCTTTATACGGTTTCCGTAAGTATTGGGCATTCTTTAACTCCTAATAGATAACGCTCAATTAGGATGGGTCGGGAATACCAATCTTAAAAGTAGCCAATGTGAAAGTGTTACCAGAAGTAACAGATTGTGACGCTGACAAAGAACCTGTAGCCAAAAGCCGCGTGTTAGTCGTGTCAAGTACAGCGTAATGAGTAGCCGTTCCTGTAGCAGTGATGCTCCCATCGGAAATTGCAGCAACCGTAACCTCACGCCCACCGCCTGACCTATCCGCGGGTGCAGCAATGCTTAAAGATGTGCTATCACCCAAAGCGTGTGTAGAGTTCGCGCTTGCGTAGGTTGTGCTTTCTTGTGAGGTGACCGTAATTTTATTGGCCTCAGTGTCTAAGACCGTAAGCCCGTTGTCTAGGACTCTGTCGGAAATACTCGCCATTTAATAACTCCTTGAGTGTTGGGCATGATAAGAACATAGCACAAGCATACTGTTCAATCAATCAGGGTTTTTCTTGGGTCGACCGCGTTTTTTTGCGGGCGCTTTACCCCCCTCCCAAGCTTCATTTATATTAGGGGTTGAGGGATCATCCGCCAGAAGCTTACCTTTGGCGTTCCTCGCTCGTTTTGTTTCTTTTGGTGATGCGTTGCCTTGTACTTCCATTGCAGCACCGCGATCAAGCATACTTTGAGCGATCGCTTTTTGCCACGCTTTACCAAGGGGCAAGAACTCTCCAGCCATGTATTTTCTTGCTGACGTTCCATCCTCGTTATCTTCACCGACAACGCTATGAATCATTACAACTTTTTTCATTTTCCCACCTTTAAGAGAGAGGAAGGAAGGTGGAAATCAACCCCCCTCCCCCGTTATCCTTAAGAAGTTGCGTGTTTAAGAACGCGCATAGCTTCCGCAAGAACAACCTCGCCGCCGACCCGCTTGCGAGCCAGATAACGCACAAGGCCAGTTGATGCTTGGCTGTACGGGTCACGAAGAACCGATAACGCCACACGATCAACAATCATATATCCACGACGGAAGTCACCAATGATAACTGATTTGGCTCCAGAAGCCGCATCCGCTACATCAGGAGCTTCCACATATGGGATGCCAATGATTGTGTTGGGCGCACCCGATTGACCAGAGAACCCCGTTTGGAAGATATACTGCCCTGCAGTGTCCTTTAGCTTACGGATGATGCCAAGCGTTGTGCGATTGAACATCATGGTAGCATTAGCCGCATAGTCAGACTTAAGTCCATGCACCAAGTCCATAAGGTTATCAGTAGTGATAGCCGCAGAAGCTGCACCTGTGGCAGTGTGCGCAACTACGTTACCATTTGTGATACCGACTGGTTTATTAGTTCCATTGCCGCTAATGAACGCCGCGCCTTCACTTTTTGCAAATTGCTCAGCAAATTCTTGGTTCATTTCCGCTTCCATATCAAAAGCCGCATCTTCAAGAAGTTGGCTTGAAATATCAACCATCGCGTATTGCTCATGCGTAGCAATAGTTTTCAAAGCAGTTGTGTAACCAGTGGTTTCAGCCCGTGTGCCAGTTTCCGCCGTCCACGCCGCCGCGAAGTTTGCGGTTTTTTGTGGAATTTCAATCTCTTTAGAGTTTGTTTGGCGCACACGCGCAACAGACCGAACAGGGGATATTTCTGTTACGATCTTAATGATTTCCGCAACATATTCCTCTGGAGCCAAGTTACCCGCCGTAGCCGCCGCGCCGACGGTCAAAGCTTTGGTTTCTTCTGCATCAAGACCTTCATTGCCCTTGCGCATGAACTTATCCCATGCCTTCATTGCAATATCGATCTGCTTGACTTGAACGCCCGCGTTTGGACGCTTAAGCATTGTTTCAATGCTATCAAGCTTTTCTGCAAAACCTTCTGCCGTTTTTTCTTGCTGCACAAGCTTCTGGTTGACGCTTTCGTAGCGATCAAGTTCAGCTTCGATCTTAGCAAGCTTTGCCTCTACAAGAGGGTCAGAATCGCCCTTTTTTTCTAGTTCTGCAACGCGCTGATCATTGGTAGCTTTAAATTCTTCAAAAGCACCGTTCAGCCCTTCCAGATAAGTTTTGATGTTATCGTCCATGATAACTTCCTTTCTGTTTTAGGATTTTAGGATATTGGTCAAGCGATTAATCTCACTTACCAGTTCAGAAGGCATTTCCTGTTTGCCAGCATCCCGCTGTTCCAGTGCCTTGGCGACAGCCGAAGCCGCAGCCTTTGCCTCGTTACGCGATAGGCTCCCTGCATCCCGCAGTAGTTCCTCCCATTCACGAACGGTGCGTTCCGCGCCCTTTACCGCTTGAACCCGTGCGCGTGGGTTCATTGGGAATGTGACGGCGGAAATCTCCATAAGGTCAACAGACTTAAGGTAGCGCCGCTTGCGCTTTTCGTCATAATCAACCCCTTTAGGGTCTACGCGATAGCCAATACTTAGACCATCAAGCGCACCCATCTTCATTAGTTCGTACACCTCGCGCCCGCGCTGCGTACCCATTGCCAACCGCCCTTTAACCTTAAGGCCACGGCGGTCTTCTACGATCTCATCAAATACCCCAATTGGCTCATCTTGGCGGTGTTGGTACAAGAGCTTCACAGCTTTTGCGCCCTTTTGCCCAATAGATTTAGCAAATGCACCTTCTACAACCACATCGTTTCCTAGGTCTTTGTTTCCAAAAATAGAGCCATACCCAGTGAAGACACCCTGATCTTCCCCGTTGGCTTCAGCCTTGTATTCAAAAGCAATGTCCAACGTCTCCGACTTGGCTTCTTGCTCATCAATGTATTGTTCTAGATCGACCTGTTCTTCTGTCATTTGCTTGCCCCCATATTGGCTCATGCAGACTGCTAACCTCTGGTCGCTGTCTGGAAATTCACTTGATACCTTGTCATCACCCATACAACGGCTAACAAAGCTGTCCCTATCTTCTCCGACTTTAGGCTTTGGCAATGGCATTTTTACCTCATAATTTTATCGCGATCTTACACGAAACTAACTCAGACGTCAAAGTCTATGCGCCGCTCTACAAAAAGTTGGCTAATAGTGCTTTGAACAACACGCCAAGTCCTACCAATCTCCTCAGGTTCAACATAGGCTATTAGGTCTTTGATTGTCTCATAATCTTCGTTTGTCATTTCATCTTCTAAGCTAAGAATTTCCTGTATCTTATCAGCCGCCTCGCTCATCAAATATCCTTTCTATAATATCTAATGCTTTAGGGTGTACCAGTTCTTTCTTTCCCATCATATAGAGCGCAAAACTTTCAACGAAAAACTCCTTCTCGTTTGTTTCCCCATAGCGCGTGGATATCTCAGCCTGTCTGCGAACCTTTCTGTATCCACGCCAGAACTTCTTTAGCTCCCCTTCTAAAGGTGGCGTCTTATCAAACAAGCTTCGGCGCTTCTTGTATATTTGGTGTATATGGTGACCGAACTCGTGGTACATCAGTGACCGCAAGTGCTGTAACCCGTGCGCACTGTACTCCTCGGCTGTCCATGGCTTGCTAATACTTGAGTCGTCGTTGCCAACATACCACAGCCGCGCTCTACTGCCCAACTGTTGCTCAAGGTTAAATATCTGTTGGTGCGCCCTGTCGTTTAGCAGCTCCTCACGCAGCTTGTCCCGCTGCTTGTATAACCGCTCGCGCCGCTTTGGGTCTGTGGTGTTTTCGATCTTTTCTTGTACTTCACGCAGTTTGGCTTGCGTTGCCGCCCGTGCCGCAAGGAGCTTGCGATACTCGCTTTCCAGTTCGCTAAGGTCTTGCACATCAAGGTCTTTAACGTAGTTGTTCACAAACCTAGCATTCAGCCCAAGTATCCCGTCACCCATATTGCCAACAACGCCATCCCTCTTCACTGGCTTGATGCCCCGTAGCCTTGGGATGTTTAGCCAATCCGCAAAGTAGTTAAGCTCTTTCATAATTCCAGCAACCGCTATCACTGCATCGTCAGTCAACCCATCGTTTGCCCAGCTACCCACATCAGCAAGGGATCGGCCACGAAACACAACACGTCCCTCAATCTTGTATGACTTGTGCGTCATAGCATCACTTAGGCGCTCTTGCGTTGCCGCCCAAGCATCACGTCTATTGGTTTTGCGGGCAAACTCCTTAAAGGTTCTGTTTGTTATGCCCGCCTCAAATGGGCTTACAAAGGTTTCACCAATAGGCAAGTCGGCAAGGACATCCTCAACCGCCTCCTCAAATAACTCTGGCTCTGGCTCATTAATGCGGGCCAGAAAGTCATCGAGCGGTGAGCCACCCGTGGGGGTATCCTCTGGTTCATCGAAGCTATCAAAAAGCGCATCCTCGTCGGTAAAATACACAGCAAGGCACCGACAGTTAATGTTATTTGCTGCACCCCCGCTCCCATCGTGCGGGTAGTCCATAGCGATCTCTTGGCCCTTAAATCGGATAATAAACTTCTCTTCTATGCCTACTTCTTGCCCGTTTGCCGCTGCGTGAAACGAACGTGTGCGCCCATCACCTACACTGACCCATCGTTTGCGCTGGGCTGGTAAGTTAAGCTCTTTGGTGGCTTCGTGGGTGGCATAGCTTGCCGCCGCGTGTGTTTCTGTGCGGGCTATGGTTGCCGCCCTTGCCCTGCCAATAGCCCCTTTAGTCTTTTCCTTAATCAGCTTGGCTGTACTGTCTACGCCCAACCCTTCATCTTCTCCAGCGCGGATAGCCCGTAAGATGCGTCTGCGTGTGGTGTTCGTCACCCCGACAACCCTTTCCGCGCCCTCACGTGCATAAAACTGAAACACAAAGTTACCAAAGGACGTAAGCTTTCGATTCTCATAAACCCTGCTCGCAAACTTGTTTATGACTACTTCGTAATGTGCGCGGTATATCCGCTCTAACTGCCCCTGCAAGGGTCGTAAGGCATCGTCTATTGTTTGTCGGCGTTGATACTCTTCAGCCGCTGCATCCCCCACCCTTGCAAAAGCTGTGTAAAGGCTTCGGGCCATTGCCCGTTCGTATCGCATCCGCAGCCGATTAACTTCCTTAATCTCTTTAGAGATAGATATTCGGGTCTTGTGCGCCGCTTTTATAAATACAGGAAACGTCATGCCCTTTTATAGCAAATAAAATTTTCCTTCTCTACACAAGAATATTTGTAAATAAACTATTTACAAAGTGTCTGGGGTTTGATAGAAAGGCTTTGTAAGCAACGCAGAAAGGTAAACAAATGTCACGCACTTCAGATTACAACTTCGCAGTCAACGTAGCAGAAACAGTAGAAGGCCTTTGCAAAATTGACGCACTTCGCTTTCACGCTTTCAATACTAACGGTCTGTGCTCTGCAGCACATGACGCGCAAGCCGCACTGTTAAAAGCTGTTGAAGAAGGAAAAGTCAAGTCAGGCGCTCTTATTGCTTATGATGTTTACAACCGCTTCGGCTACGAAGCTATCATGCGCCAAGCACAACGCAAGCAACCAAACTTCGGCAAAGCAAAACGCGCAATTGAATGGGTGCAGAGCGACATCAAAAAAATCTACGAAGCTATCGCTGAAGCACATAATTAACAAAAAGCCCCCGACCTATCAGTGCGTAACCTAATGGGTCAGGGGCCGTCCAACAGGGAGGAGTTGAACTCATGCCAAACCATGGAGCTTTGAACATGCCACTAAAGATTATCACAGAAACACTTCTATTTCTAGCGTTCACACTAATCATCTTTAACTTACCAAGCCTGATCCAATACTTCGGGCAACTAATAGGAGGAAACTAAAATGCTATCCAAGATGCACACAGAATACACTCGTTGGCTAAAGGTCGCAAAAGAACTGCAAACACAATATGAAGCTGGTGACGATCAACGCGCCATTGAAGCGGGCCGCAAATCAATTGCTCGCTTAGAGCAAAAGATAACAGAACTGGAGGAGCAAGGAGCCGCTTAATTGCGGCTCATGTGCATCGTAAACGTGACAGATACCGCATCCGTGCCACAATCAGTCACCTGTCTTAAGCGGGTGGCCCTCTGGCAGTAAGTCAGTGTCAAACTTGCCGCCCTTAAAGCGCCCATTACGCACAGCATACAAAAAAGAGTTGACGCGAGCGTAAGCCCACTGATCACTTGAACGCACTGTTGGCCTTACGCTTTGTGGGTTGGTGTTGTAAGCCCCGACACCCCGACGGAATACAGCCTCCAACATTGATTGCGTGACTTTCTTCCCCTTCTTCTCTCCGTGTTCAGCGTTGTGTTCTTTAACTTTTTCAGCAAGCCCCTTTTTTACAGCCTCGCTGACTTTGGCCTTTTGCTCTGAGTAAGACTTTTCGCGCTCCTTGTCTAACTGATCAGTCTTACGGTTTGCCCAGCTTTGCCCTTCATCACCGCCCCAACCAAGCCAAGCTATCAAGCCATTGCTAGGCCAGCCATCTTCACCCCTGCGAAAGCCTTGCGCTTCCTTATCTACTTCGTGCCGTGCAAAAAAGCTTTTCATCCGACGAACAGTATTAGGCGATAAGCGCTCACGATCTATAAGCTGGTTAGCCCGCGCTACACCGACAGCCGTCATGCCCCGACCGTATTCCTTGCGCAACTCTAATGATCGCGCTGCGTTCCGCGCCATTGCCGCTGTTGGGACAGTATCAACATCTCTTTCGGCCTTGTCTTCTTCGCCTTGCCAGCGAGCGCAAACATACTGGATGCGCACTTCGGCATTAAATAGTTCGCAGTTGCCTTGCTCGAAGTGGATGCAGTTTCCACAACGCTCTTCACCATCGCCCATTCGATAAGCTTCTGGCAACTCGTCAGGTACTTCTTCACCGTCTGGATAGAAGTCAAGCTTAGAACCATATGCCGCTTTCCCTGCTTCCTCTGGGTCTTGCCCTTCATCTTCTGCCACCTCTGGGCCTCCGAGCGGGAACAAGTTAGCCGCAATAAACACTTCATCACCACCACTAATAGGCTCCAAACCCAAGCGCTCACGAGCTTCGTTACGGCTGATAATCCCCTCACGCACTGCCGCAACTACGTTTTCGTATACCCGTCTGCGCCGTTCTGTCATTGCGGGTATGCTATCAACATCGTAACGGATATTTATCTCGTCACCGAAGCTAGGGGCGAGCCATTCGTTTAAGTCGCTTTCAACGCGCTTGGCTAATGGGATAATCGTTTCTTCATATAACGCCAAACGCGCCTCTTGGACGTTAGCATAAGTCTGGCTGTCTGGGATACCAATTAGCTGAGAAGGAATACCAAAACAAAGCGCGATGTCTTTTGCTGCCATATGCTTATTTTGCAAGAAGTCCATATCCCTTGGGGACATGCCCATCTCCTTCCAATCAAAGTCTCCCTCCAGCAACAATGGTCGACCAGCGTTATTTTGCCCTGTAAACCTACTTTCCAAGTCGCTTGCCACTTGCTGTCGCTGTCCGTCCGTCAACATAGTCATATTGCCCATGTCATCCTTTGGCTTAAACACAATCGCGCCACTTGGCCTTGCGCCATTTACTAGCAACCCGATATTGTGTTTGGCGATCAGGTTGTGCTGATCCAAATCAACCGCAGCCGCCATAAGTGGAGACAAACCTAGATAGTCATCTAGCGGATTCCAGAATTTAAAGTGCTTAACCTCACTCTGACCAGTCATCGGGTCTGCATCGTATTGGGCGACGACCTGATTATTTAGCTTGTATCTGTAAGCCTTGGGTATCGATGTCTCACTTGGCTCAATCTCAACTCTATCTGGACGTAAAAGATAAAGCTCTGTCGGCACCATGTTCACAGCAGAAGCAAGGGCGTAACTGTTCCCCGACAAAAGCATAAATGAATAAAGCGCTTGAAAATATTCTACGCCCGCTTGGGTTGGGTTTGGCCTGTTGAGTAGGCTGATCAATGGGTGTCGCTCTAGCTTTATATCACCTTGATACACCCTAAAAGGTATGGATGCTGCACCGTTTGCGATCTCATTTACACAGCGATAGACAATCGCGTTCTGTTGATACCCTTCACTAGCGTAATCCTTAAAATCGTCCTTACGCTTATGACTGAACATACTGCCCTGAACGTATACCTTGGGCGCTTCTTTTGTTTCAAGGCGCTGCCCAAAGATAGCCCCCCGCAAGTTGTCAATAATGCCCATCAGCTAATTCTCCAAATCGGTTGGCCTGTCCGCTGGCTCAGTTCTGTAATAGCCCAAACCAAAGCGTCAAGCCTGTCGGGTGACTTGCGAGTATCTGGGGTATATGTTGTCAACTGATCTTCCAACTTTTTTAATTCACCCACGTGATGAACCTTGCCTTGCTCGTACAGTGCAGCGACAGGCTCAGCCCTTACTATCTTTCCCCGTGATGCGCGGACAGCGGTATAGGGGATATGCCTATCTATAGTTCTTACCACTTTTTCTACCAAGTCGCCACCATTATTGACTTCTGCAATTAGTCTATCGGCGTTGTATTCGTGGAAAACCTCAACCGCTGTACGAGCCCAAGTGTCAGGACTCCCATGTATTGTGCGGTCATCAAGGACGTAAAAATGCCCATTGTCGCAACGCCCAGCAACAACAATACCTGTTTCGTCAGCGTCCTCTCCACTACTAACAGCGGGGTCTACAGCCACCACCACGCGCCTCAACTCTGGCATATCTGACCTTTTCAACCTTTGCCCTTCAATCATGCTCCAGTTCCACAGCGCCCCCTCTATGTCCTCCAAAACTTCAGCATAAAGCTCCTGTCTGCCAAGCCGTGTTCCTTCATACTTCTCGCGTAGTTGCTGTAATGCAGCGGGCGCTAGATTGGCTTCGTTGTCAAAAGTGCTCCCACGTGTCACCATCGTGCCCTGACGCTTTAGCAAGTTCTTTATTATCGGCGTGGGTTTAGGCGTTGTTGTTATGACACACTGTGGGTTCTGACCTAAACGCAAACCAAACATTAGTTGGTCGAATGTTTCAGGGTAAGGCCACGCTGCAATCTCGTCACACCAAGCCCTGTGGAACTGTGGGCCACGCAAACGCTCAGGTTCGGTAGCTGCAAAGCCCTGTATAATTGATCCATTGTATAATCTTATTTCTTGCGCTGAACTGTTGTACCCCTGCCCCCTGCCACTAAGCAACAACTCGCGCGGCATGTAAGACAATATCCCGCTTTCACCGCCAAAGGCCACACGCTTCAAGTCACCAAAGGTAGGCACAACAACAGCCACACGCACATTCGGGTTCCGCAAGGCATACATCGCAGCATCAACACCGCCTGTTCGCGTCTTGCCCCAACCACGACCAGCCAAGATAAGCCAAACCGCCCAATCACCCTTTGGGGTTACTTGGTCAGCGCGGGCTGTATCAATCCAATCACTGTATAGTGTGGCGAGCGCCCTGTGACTTTGCCTCGGCAATGTCGTCCAGTTGGTCAAGCAATCGTGCAAGACTTGTTGGGATGCTGTCATCTGCCACTACCTTCGTTATTTCACCAGCTTCACCCAGCGCCAATTTGCCCATCTTCTGCGCTTTAAGCCCAGCATCAAGCAGTTCGTTTAACTCTTTTGCGCTCAATACGGGCTGTTGTGCGTTCCGTTCTGCCCGTAAAGCCAAGCGCAAATCACGCGATACCTTTTCCAGACCAGCCTTTGCAATGGTAATAGAGCTGCTATCCAGCTTTTCCATATCCTTTGCCGCTGCTTCTGCCCGTTGCTTATTTACCCTTTGCATGTAGTGGGCATGATATTCGTTCTTTTGTTGCTGCCACTCTTGCGCCTTTGCCCGCCTATAGACCGTGTTCTTTGGCACAGTGTGCCGTTCTATTAGGTGCTCAAGGGTTGGAAATATGCGCTCTCCGTTGTCGTTCTCGTATCCTTCGACAAACTCTTTGCGGATTGTTTCGTTAATTTCGTCTGTAATTTGTCCAGCCATGACCGTCACCAATTATTGCCCATTTGATAACCAAGATAGCAAATCCTTGGCTAAATTTGAAGTATCCTCAATTTTTCGCAAGTAATGTAACTCTATTACCTCCCCTAGCTGCTTTTGAATGTTGGCTGTTTTTGTTTGCCTACCCTGTAAAAACTTAGCAGTTTGGGTGTCGCCGCGTTGTTTATGGCGCTCATGTAAATCTTCTGCACTCGCCTTTAAGATAATCACCCGTGTTTCATACATTGCCATAAGCTTTTGAAGGTTAGCCCCTGTGAACAACCTATCGCCCTCAAATAACAGGTTGCGACTTCGCTTCTCTGCGTACTTAAGGAAGTGCGGGTTTACATTCATTGCAAGCTTATCTGTGCCGAGAAATGTTTCCCCTGTTCCGTATATGCCGAGAAGGGCCAGATTACGGGTGTTGTCTACATGCCCACGAACCAGCCCAAACTTAAAGCCTTTAGGCTCATTCAGTGTATCATAAATCTTGCTAACTAGCGTTGTCTTACCCGTGGCGGGTTCTCCCCCTATCGCTACGCATCGCATTATCCGTTAAGCCCCTTTAAGTCTGTTCTGTTCTTAATTACCTCTAGCTCGTCCTCTGCGCTGCCACAGTTCATCATGTTCTCTCTATAATAGCACACGATGCTGATGCGCTCATATGGGCCTTTAGCCTTAATCGGAAGGTTTCCGTGTAGCTCATGCACATTAAAAAAGCACACATCGTTAGATCGCACATCAAACCCAACGCGGAAACGCGGCATACAGGTATATCCACCTTCGTACTTGCCAGCTTGCATCACGGCAATGTTACCAAGCCCGCCTTCGTAGTCGCCAGCGTCATAGTGCAGTGCTGTTCTAAAGTTCTTATTGACCGTTACAGTCGTAAACACCGTATCCCCGATAACAAAGTCTTTGTGCGTATCCTGTACGACCTTGTTCTGTGCTTCCCAGCGAGAGGGGCAAGCCTTCTGAAACTCATCGCTGATGCGCTTAATATATGGGTATGCCTCTGAGAACTGTCCGAAGTTCTTTTCTGTCCACGCAGTTTGTCGGCAGTATGGGAAGCGCAACGTTCTGTCAAAGTAGCCAATGATGCCGCTGTTGACCATCTTGGCGCGTGTCTGCTTAGAAACATATCCGTCTTTTGTTACGTTACGATAGCGCTTCTTTTTGGTTTCGGCATCAATAACGCCCTGCCGCACACTAAGCACCTTGTCATCGTTAACATAGAACTCGCCAGCCGCGTCACCCCTGTTGTCGGTTGGTGTTGCTGCATGTCTTAACGCACCGTAAGCCGCCTTACATAAAGAAGTCGGTATTACGTTCTTGCGGAACATGAAAAGCGGGTTGCCATCCTCATCGTAGGCATCGCAATCATAATCAATAATGTGGTCAATCTCGTGTTCCTCTAGGAACGTACCCGCCCGCGCTGACCATTCTTCCTTCGTGCCGTAGGCTTTTGCCTCAAAGATTTTTACACTCATTTTCTACCGCCAACACCACAGCGTCTGTGATGTTCTCCAAGTTGTTAGCTTTCATTATCTTATCGCATTGTTCGCGGAACCGTGGCTCACTTTGCTGGTCTAAGTATAACAAAACCATCTTCACATGGTTAGCGGGCAAAACGTCCAACCCTTCTTCTTCAAGCTCTTCTTCTAGCTCGTCCTCGCCCTCGAACTGCAATAGCTCCTCGTTAAGCTTGGCAATCTCGTCTAGTTCAAAGCCTGTAAGCCCCATGTCATAATCAAGTTCTGCAAGTAAGTTAAACTCATGGGCTAGAAGCTCTTTATCCCACTCAGAAAACTCAGCAGTCTTATTGTCTGCTATCCTGTAAGCTGCTTTCTGCGCGTCACTTAACCCCTTGGCAATGACACAAGGAACACTATCAAAGCCCAAAGCAGTCGCAGCAGCGTGTCGGGTATGCCCCGCAAGTATAATCTTCTCCTCGTCAATAACTATCGGTTGCTGCCAGCCAAATTCTTTCAAGCTCTCGGCGACCTTTGTAACCGCAACATCGTTTTTTCTTGGGTTGTTATCGTATGGTTTGATGTCTGTAATGTTAAAAAGCTCAATTTGCATGGGCCACCTGTTTTTGTGTTATGATAAAATTCTTATCTATTTGTGAAGATATATGCAATAAAAAAAGCCCCGCTGCACTACCAACGGGACTAGGTGTGTCGGTCATCAAGGCAGATTTAAGTACACATGAAAAGTACCAAATCCATCGAGCAGTTAGGTTAGAATACAGGTTCCCGACTTGCAAATTATTGCACACCGTTGTGGGAGACGTCAATATTTGGTTTCCGATATTTATCCAAGTCCCGTTTGGAAACCAAACCTTTTTCAATAAGGTAATTTGCGCCGCTCCCAAAAACATACCATTCAGAGACAGGTTCTCCGCGCTTAATGCGCCCAGCATTAATCAGGTCTGCTTCAAAGTCCACAGGACGCGCTAGTTCGGGGTCAACATCAGCCAAACGCACCCTCTCCGCACTGTCATGCACCCCTTTAATAAATGTCTTTATTGTGGGCCATGTACGGCTCGCAGTGTTTTTCCTAGTGTATTGGGCCACCCGCTCAAGAAGTGTGTTTACAGAACTCTCTGACAAGCCGCTAGGTATCTCTGAGTTAATGTCCTCAACCATAAACACCATCTCATCTTGTGCCCGTAGCTTGTCAAAGCTTGCTGGAACCTCATAACGCTTAAGAAATTGTACCAACCAAGCCCCGACAATACGCTTGCGTTCTTCATACCCTAGATTACTCATTACCTATCTCCTTTGTTGCTTTTACAAAACCTAGATCACCCAAGATGTGATCCATTTGCTGTGATGTTGTCATGTGGTTAAAGTCTGGCGCGTCAATCTCATCATCCCAGCGCCCCTGATTTAGCCATGTGGACAAGTGTGGTATATACCGCGTATCCCTGCCCTGAACAGAAACGATGTAGGCATCCAGCTTACCAGCAAGCGTTTCCAATGGCTGTTTCTTTACAGCTTTTTCAAACGATGCTTTTGCTGCGCCTTTGCCCTTCTTTACAGGATAACGAGACCAAAGTTGTTCAAATGTTTGCTCAATAATATCTTTGGTTAAACTTAACTGTTTATTTCTTACCTGTTTATGGGGGTGTCTCTCTGACACTGGGGGGGTGTCTGTGTGACACTGGGGGAGTGTCACTGTGCTACCCCCTACCTCAAAGCCAAAGGCATAACGATTGGAAGTCTGGCTACCGTTTTGCCTAAACTCTTTTTCAGCACTTATAAGCCCGCGCGACTGCAATAACTCCAAGCACCTAATAACTGTAGAGCGTGAACAACCTACGTCCTCGCCAATCTTTGTCAGGCTTGGAAAACATCCTGTGTCTGGGTTGTGCCTGTTTGCCAGCGCTAAGAGCACCATCTTGGCATGAACAGACAAATCCCTTTGCTCCCATGCCCAGTTGACCGCCTTAAAACTCATTTACCTCTCCTTGTGTTGCTTTACGTTGACAGGGGTTCTTGTTCCCCGTATATTTGCTCTTGAAGGTTGGCTTACCTCCATCCTTCGTTGCTTTACAGGGGTCATCGCTTTAAGTGGTGACCCTTTAATTTTCCAGATACCTTTCAAGCTTTACCATTGTCCTCTTGCTAGGGTTGCCGCCAAGAACGATCCTACGAAGCGCAGCATACGTCAAACCAGTGCGTTCTGCCACGACCTTCAGCTTCCTATCCTCAAGCTTAATCCTAAGCTCTTGGGCTGAAAGGGTAGGCTTTTCTAGAAGTGGCTCTACCATTATTTTTTTCCTTATGTTAAATTAACACTTGCATTTTTTGCACATAACGCAAATTATAGCAATAGCAACGAAGGAGAAAATTATGATACCACAATGTCCGCCCAGCTTAATCAGGGTTGCCATCAGCAACGCTATATCACGCAGAAGCACAAAGCTTGTCATGCAAGCCAACCGTGAAGAGATTAGCCATCAGCGCTATATTGCAGAGCAGTTCCCAGCCGATGCCATTAGCTATCTAGAGGAAGCAATCAACGAGGCCATTAAAGAGTGGGAAGCTCAGTACAAGGCCAATCATAAGGAAGTAGCCTGTGACTAAAGTAGACAGCGCACTTCTTACACTGGTATCGGAAGCGCTTGCCGATTACGCAGATGACGAACAAACCTTCTGGGATACACTGGACGGCGAGACAGACGTCATGGGTCTGGTTGGCAAGCTTATCCAGCAATCTGTAGAAACGGATGCACAGATCGCAATGATAGACGGGCTGGTGGAAACATACCGCCAGCGCAAATCATCGTTACAGGGCCGCAAGGAAGCTTATAAACGCGCCCTGATGACAGTGCTAAGAAGCACAAACCAAGCCAAGGTTCCACATGCACTGGGAACAGTTTCATTGCGCAAAGGAACCGAAAGCGTATTAGTAACCAACATAGAGGAGGTGCCGACACAACTTTGTAAGATTACCAAAGCGCCCGACAAAACTGCAATTAAAGCGCAGCTAAAAGCGGGTGAAACAATAGACGGGGTTGAACTTGTAACCAGCCCCGAGACAGTAAGCATAAGGATTAAATGATGACCAATGCGAATAACACAGACATGAATGCGATTGTAGCTTTTAACAAGGCACAGGCAGAAATGGGCCGTGCAATTAAAAACCAAAAGAACACATTCTTAAAAAACAGCTACGCCGATCTTTCGGCAATACAAGATGCAGTTCTACCAGCGTTCCAATCAAACGGGTTCGCTATCTTACAAGTGGGGGGCCACGACGAGTTCGGGCCTTACATGGAAACACAAGCTCGCCACGTTAGCGGTGAAGTATTTTCCTCACGGATATACCTAGAACACAATAAGGGCGACATGCAGTCGTTAGGTTCGGCCATAACATACGCCCGCCGCTATGGGTTGTCTGCAATCAGTGGGGTGCCTGTAGAGGATGACGATGGCAATCACGCTGTCGGTCATGACAGGGTGCAAGCAAAGGTAAATAAAAAACCACCACAGCCAAGCATCCATCAACGTGCAGACAAGCTTGAGAGCTTTTTAAACAGCAAGCCAGATGCTGACGCATTCATTAAGGCAGGGCCAAACGCACACGAACTCCTTGAGCTACTCACAGCGCAAGACAGACCACGGGCAGAAAAGCTCAACCAGCTTTGGCTGGATCAAGAAGAACGCATCTTAAAGGGTTAATAAAATGACATTGAAAATTACAGCTATCGGCAACCTTACCCGCGACAGTCAACTCCGCACACTTAGCAGCGGAGAAACTGTGCTAAACTTTAGCATCGCCCGCAATGACCGCCGCACTAAAGAAGCCACCTACATTGAGTGCGCAGTATGGGGAAAGCTTGGGCAATCCATCGCCCAGTACCTTTTGCGCGGGAAACAAGTTTACGTTGATGGTGAGCTTGGTATGCGCCAATGGGAAGGGCAGAACGGGCCACAAACTAGCCTAACATGTCGCGTCCGTGAGATCGAAATCCTTGGCGGCGGGCAACAAAGCCAACCACAGGGTCAGCCAAGCGGCGACCAATCGGGCGCACCAAGCAACGGGGATATGGATGACGAAATCCCATTCTAAACCCAAGCTTCAAGTTTACAAACGTGACGGGCATTTATTGCCCCTCACAGAGTACGATGCACAAGAAATAGAACAAGCGCCGATTGACCAGTTGTACGATCTGGTTCCTGTATTTAAACGCTCAGACCCGCATCACAAGCTATACTGGGCAACCCTTGGCAATGTTGTTCAACAGACGGGCGCATGGGCGAGTTCTGCGCACTTACACGACGATCTTAAGATGCTGTGCGGGCATTACCGAACTGTCATAAACAGGGCGACAGGTGGTCTTTATTACATCCCTGACAGCATTGCTTACCGCAAGATGGATCAAGCAGAGTTTGCTGCGTACTTTGAACAAGCAATGGAAAAGTTATCGGAGACCATAGGCTATGACCCACTCGCCGCTAGACAATGAGGACAAGCGCAGTTGGTGCGCACTGGGCGAAGAACAGGAAATAGCCTTTATAAATGCACACACATTCAAAGACACTGTGCTGAGTATGAACCCAGAAAAGGACTTGGACAAATACACCTTTGATATGCGGATCAATATGCCGTGCGACCTAAAGACAATCCGCACCCCTTGGATATATGCAAAAGATAAATTTGGGATTGACCCAAAACATGCAGTTTCCATTAATCAAAAAGACTTGCGCCGATATGCTGAACTCTATCCAAACATCGTTATCGTTTTTGATGTAAGCTTTGCCGAATATAGGGCTATCCACTTTGGCACCATAAGCCACTTCAAAAAGCTGTTAGAGGATGGCGATATGCACAAGCATGAATATCAGCACAGGAAAAATGACACACAAGGCAACGCGAAGATCAGCTATGTGTTTGATATAACAAAACTGCCAATACTGAGGTGAGCAAATGGCAAACTTAACAGGAAGAAAACCATACCAAAAAGAAGGAAAGCCAAAGAAAGATGAAAAGTATCTACAAGCTATTAGGCAAAAGCCGTGCTGCGTTTGCGCGAGGTTTGGCGAAGCTCAACGCTCCCCGACCACAGCCCATCACCCTATCCATGATCGCCACGGAACTAGAAAACGATCTGATAGAACTGCGATCCCGCTTTGTGAAGGCCATCACCAAGGTCTTTGGGACACGTCAAAAATAGCGCTACACAAAGAGCCGCAACTTTGGCGCGAAACCTATGGCCCTGACTACTCGTACTGCGAGGCTACTTAGTCCAAGAGATGCGCACATGCACCAGCGGTGAAACATCTAATCCGCAATACTGCTTCCTCGCGTTAATAGCGTGGACTTGCGCATCATCTAAAAAGACAACCCCATTACAGCCATCCAGAACAGCTTTGATAATATTGTCTATGTCTGGCTTCTTTGGCTTTATCACGTTTGCAAAAGCAAGCGCCCGCTTTTTGTTAGGCCAGCTTTTAGGAATGCCATGATACGCAGTGACCTCAACAAATACGTTTGCTGATGTTGGTGGCAGCTTGTTCTTTGCCATTGCTACCCAAGCCGATTGACGCACCGTTCGCTCGTATGCAGCGGTCTTGCTGTCGGTGTATGTTCTGCCCGCCTTGGTAAATCTGGGCCGACCTTTACCCCTTGGTTCACCGTCAATTATGAACTCTACTCTCTGTATTCCATCCATAGCCTGTAAATACCCTATTTACTTTTTTTCTAAAGTATGATAGAATGACTGTGTAAAGCAACACTTTTTGGAGGGGCAAATGCCTATCAAACTTAAACCAGTCAACCACAAACGCGGTGACAGCAACCGCTATTGCGGGCCAAGCGCCATCAGTGCCATCACAGGCATGAACACAGGCGAAGCCGCAAGACTGCTCCGTTACGTCAGCGGAAAGGCATCTATCAAGGGGTGTTACACCCGCCATCTACTGTCAGCCTTGGAAATGTGCGGAATAACGTACGGAAGGCAGAGCGTAACCAATAAACCGACCCTCGCCGCTTGGTTGCGTGAAAGCAAAGCGCAGCGCACCAGTGGTCGGGTGTTTCTTGTGGTGGCGGGCCATCACTTCCAAATCATTACTGGTCGCCGCTATGTCTGCGGGCTAACGGGCGACATCGTCAGCATAAAACATGACAAGGTGAAGCGCCGAGCGCGTGTTGCCGAGGTCATTGAGCTGTTCGCAGACGGGCGCATTACCATCCCAGAGCAAGCCCGCAAGCCAGCCAAAGACCGTAAGAAAAGCAAGCTGCGCCGCCAGTGCCGCAAAATTGCTGCCGAGTATGGCTTCCACATTGACGCCGAGCGTGGCGCTTGGGGCGTAAGCTACTGGGTCTGCATGTCGGACGATGCTGAGGACTTGGCCTTTGATATGGGCCATGAGTTAAGCGACAGTCATGTGTGTTATTACTGGGACGAGGTAGCCGAGAGGCTGGATCGTATGGTAGAGTTCCATAAGGCGCACTTCGCGCCCCTACCGCAAGCAGCATAGGGAACAGCATGGAGCCAAAGACAATGATTATCATGCGAGGTGAAGACGTAACTCTTCAGGAGCTAGGTGTTTGCCTCCCAGACTTCTCAGCCCTTTGGCCTCACCACATCATAGCCTTCAACAACAGCGCCATCTACAGTAGCAGCAACGGACACGGGACGCGGGTGCTGGTGATCCATGACACCGAAAGCGAAGCGACCCAGATAGTAGACTTCGATGAGCTTGGCTTTTTTGACGAACCCTTTGATGGTTGCATCCACTAGAATAAATTAGATTTCTTCTTGCCTTATCTTCTGCGTTGACTGAGTTTGAATCTGTAAAGCAAATGGAGGTAAACATGCTAGATTTTACAAACACCACTAACGACTGGAACTTTGAAACAGTTAAAGAGCCAGTGATGCGCCCTAATGGGCAGGTCATGGAAAACATCTATAACCTTGTCCGCACTGACACAGACGAAGTTCTGCACACACACAACAACTCTTACACAATCCTATCGCATGACGATGCAGTAAACGCTGCGTATGACGCAGTTAAAGAGGCAGACATCAGCCAAGACTTTAGCGTTGACATCAAGTGCATGGACAGCGGGCGCAAGCTTAAAGGCACTATCCTGTTCAACGATCTAACCATCGAGCCGCAGGAGGGCGATCATGTAAAGCTGCGCATGGACTTCTTTAACAGCTATGACGCTTCATGGGCATACGCCAACCAACTCGCGGGTCTGCGCTTGGTTTGTACGAATGGTATGGTTTCACCGCAAGCAATCGCAAAAGTCTGGGCGCGTCACACAGCAAACATCAACGTTCAAGCATCTGTATCACAAATCGCACAGGGTATGGACACCTTCTTGCACAACAAAGAGCAATGGCAACAGTGGATGAAGGTCAAGGTCAGCCGTGACCAAGCCGAAGCGCTGTTTAAGGATACTGTCGTAAAGCGCCGCACCAAAGCCACAGACGAGCGCTACAATGCAAAGCAGTTGGAAGTCTTGCTAGGCCAGCTTGACACAGAGTTCAGCACATTGGGCAAGAACAAGTGGGCGCTGTATAACTGCCTCACACACTGGTCAAGCCACACAGAGGCATCCAAGACGCCAGAGATTGCTCAGCGCAGCCGCGAGGCTAAGGTCGCCAGCGCAATGAACTCAAAGCAGTGGTTGGCAATCGCATAAAACTAGGGGGCTTCGGCCCCCCTTTTTTTGGGTAACAACTAGCGCCAGTTCTTACCCAATTTGATTATTCCAGAATATTTGTAAATAATCTATTTACAACTAATCCAAATCACTTTAGAAAGATCATGTAAGCAACGCATTGGAGGTTCAAATGCACACACAGTTCGACAAAGACAACTTTCAAATCTCAAACGGTTGGGTTCACTATGTAGAAAACGGCGAGCGCAAGTTCGTTATCCGCACAGAGAAAACAATCTTCAAAGCAAAAGCAGTCGTAAACCAACTGTGCGCAGCACATACTCAAGAAGAGTACTTCTCAATGTTAGACGCGGGCATCCCACCAATCAAAATCCTTGGCAATAAGGATCGCGGTTGGTTGCTACGCCAAATGAAGTCAGCAAAGCGCAACATGATTTAAGGGGCTTCGGCCCCATCACCCTAGTCCTTAGGAGGTAAGCCATGGACAAATCTACTTTCACTCTCGGTCAACGCTTCATCGTTAAAGATGCTGCTAGTTTCTATCACGGGCAAGAGGCCACAGTGGTCGCTCCCACTGATTGGCTTTGCGTATGGAACGCGCGTATCGGTAACGTGTTCTTCTGCATCAACGAACGCTACATGGGAGCGTTCTAATGTACTTCGATAAAGATATCGACTTGGAGTTGGAGCACAAAGGTTGCTCCTTCACCGTCAACATCAGCTACGCTTATTCCCCCGCCACAGGCTTCTCAGACGATCCGTGGGGCGCAGAGGTAGAGTTTGGGAAGTTCCTTAACTGGCGCAGACAAAGGCCGATCAGCCGCCGCTTACAGGCTGTTATAGAAAAGCATTACGGGGACGCATTGGTGGAAACAATCTGCGAGAGGGAGCAAGACCAATGATTGACAGTTTCTTAAAAGCATTTGACGGGGTCAGCCGTATGGTCGATCACTGTGGTTGGGTCGGTGGTAAACTGGCCCATGAATACTTCCCGCCGCTTCTTGCAGATGCACAAATCTTTGACTGCAATGGCATTAAGGACGCTGTGATCGGGGATGGCTCTTTCGAGGCAGAGATGTACCCCGACTATGAAGTTCCTCCGCATGTGGACGCGCGTTTGCCCGCACCTATCACAGTTCTGGGGTTTGACATCCGCGACCTCAAGCGCCGTGTCGCAGGGTATGGGGATGAAACCTTCCCTACTGCAAACACTGCCCGCATCTATGTCCTTCGGCAGCTATCAAGCCCAAGTCACTTTGAAGTGTTAAACATTTCCCAACAGCATTCGCCCATCCGCATCGGCACTGTCGGCGGCGAAAATGGGTGGGAGCCTTGCCCCGTGCTGCGTAAGGAAACGCTAGAACACGCGAGCAAACGGCCCGAGATCACTGATCCATACGCTTGGAAGTTATACCAAGAGGAAGCTGAAAAGTTTCTACTCGCCACAGAAGGCACAATGCGCCGCATGTGCTGCCTACTGCAAACCATGAACACGCCTCGCTTCGTAACCATTGCCCCGACAGGTTCACGCCAAGTGCGCAGGGGCGCAAGTCGCGGGATGGGCCTAGCTGTTGACGCTTGGCATTGCGTAAGCTGGGATGTGGATAAGCCCGTAAAGGCCAAGGTTCTGCACGATGAAGCATTCCATAAGCTGCCACTGCACTTCCGTCGCGGGCATTGGCGCAAGGCAGACCCAGACCACGCCAAGTCCATTAATCGTGGCGGGCGCTGGTTTACTTGGATTGATGGCTACTGGGCAGGGCATCCAGCTTTCGGCTTTAAGCAAAGCTATCACCAGCCGAAAAGAGCTGTTGCTGTGTAAATAGTGTATTTACAAGCCCCTCTGTTTATGATAGACAGGGTTTGTAAGCAACTTTTGATAGGTAACTCAAATGACAAATGTAACTGAAACAGGTAGCCCATTCGAGCTAATCAGCGACTTTCATAAAGACGCATATGGCTTCCGTCCCAATCAAGCATTCATGGACAACTACCGCACCTGTTCATACGATGAGCGCAAGCGCATCCACAAAGAGCTAAACGACGAGATCGTGCGCAGCGAAAAGGAGCGTTTGGAAGCAGAGGAGCGGGCGCTTGCCAAGCTCAAGTCTGCAATGGTGCAAGCTATTGAGCACCCGACCATGGAAATCAACGGCTGGAAGCCCGCGTTGCTGCATGTGTTGGGCAACCCAACAATCAACCACGACCAAGACCTAGAGCATGAGCTTTGGAGGTGGGGCATCGGGTGGCAAAAGATGCGCGAGATTACACGCAAATACTTTCAACGGGTGCATTAAGCATCCACCCAACCTTGGAGGAACCAATGAGTAAATGGAATGAACTTATTACCGCACAAAAAGCGGAACGCATAGACCTCGTACAGAAAGCACTGGACGAGCATAAAACAAAGACAAACGCTGCGAACAGCTTGGGCATTACACGCCAACAGCTCTATCAGTTTATGCGTCAGCACAAGCTGCAAATCGTGGCGAGAAAATACGTCAGCGACTTAACAAAAGTGGTTGAAGAAATAAGCCCAATAATTACGCCAAGAAAAAAAAGTCAGACAGGTTACAATGATTGAGCAGTGGGACGAGATGAGCGAAAGACACTTCAGAGAAAAGTATCAAGCGCTTCAGTCCTTAAATCAGTCTCGCTATACTCAAACAGAGGCAGCGCGGATACTTGGCATGTCGCCCCGTCGTCTCAATAATTGGGTGAAAGCTTATAAGATTATCTGGATAGTAAAGAGGCAGGGGAGGAAAATCCATGAAACTATCGCCCGCACTAGAAGCGGAATATAAATTCCTTAAACAACAGGTAGACTTTTGGATGGAAGCATGGATGCGCAAAGACGCATCGCCATCAGCACAGCAAAGATACTTTTACGCTAAAGAGGACTTGGCTAAATTTGTTTCAAACAGGCGCAAAGAAGGTTTTAATATATGAATATGTTCACTGAAGAAGAAGTGCGAGAGCGCTGGGAAAAACTTGCTGAAGCTGAACGCAAAAGGATTAAGCAACGGGACGGAGCGAAGCTACCAGACCCGCCAGACCCTAACAAGCCAAAGCCGAAGCTCAAAAGGTATCAACCCGATATGCAAAAGAGCAATTCTTACAACCCCGAACGCTACGAGCAAATCCTTAAACTTGTCAAAGAGGGGCATACCAATAGAGCAATCGGTAGGATGCTTGGGATAAGCGATACAAGCGTTCGCTATTGGAAGAAGCGTTACGGTATGAGTTAATCGTGTGGGCCGCTCTGATGTCACTTGTGATTGCCGATAGGCACCAGAAAGATCAAGTAAGCCATTTACGGATGGTTAAAACTCACTTTCACCGTTCGACCCACTCAACATTTCTATCAAATAAAAACAGGTAAACACAATGGAATTTTTTACTGCTTTATACATTGAATACGCAATACGCGGCAGAGAAATAGAAACCTATTTAATCCTCCCTAGCCATGAAGCTTGTCAAATAGCTATCCGCGACAACGAACACATGTACTTATACTTCTTTGCAGATGGTGATGTGAATATGTGGTGCTTGGATACTGGGGTGATTTCAGAAAGTATAAGACCAGTCTTGCGCCCTAAGTCCTGATGTGCAAAGATAAAGGTGAAACGATTGGCTTGGTCAGGTTGCTCGTTAGGTAAGTGGCTCCCCCAGAAGTTTGATCTGCTTCTGGGGTTCCTTTTTTCAGCATAAAGATATTTTCAACCAACCATTGCTGCATACGTCTTAGGCCCAACAATGCCATCTACCGTCAACCCTTTAGCGTACTGCCATTCTTTTACTGCCGCTTCTGTGACTTTACCAAATATCCCATCTGCGTCTAGACCGAGAACTTCCTGCACCTTCTCAACCGCGTTCCCAGTTGAGCCAACCTTTAGCAATATTGGGTCAGGCTTTGGAACATACTCGCCTTTCAGAACCTCCATTGCTTTAAAGTAGTGGTGCTTACGATCCTCAATCCCATTGTACCCGCCATTGATCCGCTTTGTCGCTGCACGAATGTCTTGCTTGTCAGCATAGTCATTGAGCTTTCTAGTCTGCCAGAACCAACACGCGCTTTCCAATGCGCCCTTTTTTGTCTCAAGATATTCGATTGTTCGCGCTACGCTTCGGTCAAGTGAGTTGGCAAAAGCTGTATAGTTGTCACGCCCAGTAAGTTGTATGACGCCTCTGCCCCTGAACAACCAGCCATCACCACTTTCGGTGGGGCCGTTACCCATGCGATCAGAATACACGACATTAGCAATGCGTTCAGGCTGACGATGGTAATCAGCCGCGTTTCTATCTGCGTTCTTGAAGTATTTCGGGAATACTGCATCCAAACCTTTCGCGCTGTAATTGAGGTTTTCTGAAAGCACCGTAAAGTTTAGGCTTTCGTGACCGCATTGCGCAAAGAACATAGATATGCGGTTCACCGTAGTTATATCATACTTGGGTAGCATTTCCTGTATTGGATCGACCCAATCTGTCCATTCGTTGTTTCCATGCAACATGTGCTCAATTTTATTATAATCTAGCGTCATTAAAAATCTCCAAGTATAGACGCCAGCAATTGACCACGGTGTTTAAACTCACCGCACTAAACAACATTACCCACTGCCACATTTCCATCATTTTTTCCCAAAGAATTTTGTTGCAGACCGCACAGCGAAGCTTGCAGAAACGATTATGCCCAAAGTCAGCTGATACCACTCTGGCATCGCTTCGAGCGCTACAAACCCCTCTGCAACGGCTGTGCGACCCCATTCTCCACAGAAGCTAAGTATCAATGGGATGCTAAACAGTAAAACTAAGTATTCATCTTTATAAGACTGCGTTGAGCCTTGCGCCATGATCCGTTCCCAATCAGCAACGGATGTTTCCTTGGAAAGCATTATCTTGGCCTTGGCCTCCGCTTCTGTCAGTTTCAGCTTTGCTTCTGCAGCTTGCTTGTCTGCTTTGCCCTTTAACCAACCCCCAGCAAGTTCGGTGAGCGGGCCAATTAATGCTTGTATCATTGCACACCCCTATCTGTTTGGGCCTCTTTGTTCATCCATATGCCAAAGCACCCTGTCAATGCACCCATACACACGCTGACTAGACCCGCCTGACCATTTGTAGGCAATTCCAACCCCATATACCAATGAACTGATTGATAGGTCAGTATAGTCACAACCAACATCATAAGCCGTGGGAAAATCTTGTAATTGTCTATTATGGTGCTCGCCATATTTCTTCCTAGTTTACCGTCATGCTAGGCGAACCGACAGAAACTCCCCCAGCGGTAACATCCTCTGGTTTGCTTTCTTGAGCGGCCTTTACCCTTTTTTCTACTGTTTTGACAAAAGTGTTTTGTATCCACTCTAAAGCCGCCGACTCTTTAGCATAAGCAAATTCTGCATCAGCCATAAGCTTGCGGCACTCTTCGACCCGATTAAGCAAGGCTTTCTCGTTATCCGTTAAGTCTTCAATGCTGTGATCTACACCATTGATTGTTACTTTGTTGTTCATTTTCCACCTTTAAACTCTTATATTGACATATGAGCCCCGCTCTTACTGAGGCTCGGTTTGCTCGCTCATACTATCATAACTTTTGTTGAACGCAAATCTTGCTTGCTAAAGAGGCTATTTGAGTAAAAGGACAAATCCAACAAGACATCCAACGCCGATAACGAACAAAAAGATACCAGCCACCCACTCTGTAATCTTTTGCTTAATTTCCATGCGTCTAAATTCATGGTCTCGCTTTTGCTTTCGGATGTTAGCCTCTATTCTCAAAAATTCTTTCCAATGGCTTGGCCCGAGTATTGCGGGGTGAGAAATAAGGTCACGCAATTCGTCTCTCATTTTTTTAGCTTGCTTCCTAGCAAGAAATACTTCCATGGCTTCAGCTTGGGTGCCACCGCCTAGAGCCTTATACCAAGGTGGCTTCGCTGACATCTTTTCCGCTTGATCAATATCAGCCATGCAATTCGCCCATTGCTGTAGCTGTTGGCCCATATCCTGAAGATCACGCCCGACTTGGACGCCTTTTTTCATAAAATTATATGCGGCCTTTGCGCCCGCAATCGCAACACCAATTTCGATCATGTAATATAAAACCTCGCAGGGCATACATATTCAGGCGGGAACACGTATCGTTTATCATACCACAAATACGGTGTCCTGTCATACCCACAATAAAAAGGCAAATATTGTAAAGATCGATTGCAACAAGGTCACTTCAAACAATCGCGACCAAACAACAGATTATTTTTTAAAGTTTCTAATTTCTTTGAAAAGTTCTTTCTGGTCATCTCTTACTTCTAAGAGCATAGAAGAAAGACTATTTAGCTCTGCTTCAAGTACTTTTATCTTAGTGTGATTGGTAAAAATCATCTTGAGCATTGCATACAACCCTCCAGCAACAGCAAGACATATGGCTACAATCGGGTTAATAATTGCATCAGTCAATGTAACAACTCCAAGTGATTTGCCCTACCATATCAAAATTAAGCTATAGATTCCATAAAAGGTTCTAATTTGATGGCTTGTTAGGCCAGACAATATTATCTGGAAAGCCACTTTGCAACGGTACATCCCGTAAAGCTTGGCGATATGTTGCCCATGATGTTGCATTTACGGGGGCATCGGGGACTTGCGTCCAATCCGATTGCTGCAAAAGTAAATCCCTTTGCTCCCTTGCGAGTATTATTATTGCTTCATCCGTAAGAGTGTTATCAATAACCTCCTCGCCAATACCCGTAACTATTTGACCATCAACAAGCCGCGATGATTTTAACTCCGCATCAGAAATTGAAGTCTGTACAAGGGTGAAGTTTGGATTTGTCACTGGTGAGGGGGATGTCGTTATTCCCCGAAAGAAGCCTTCATCACTAAACTTTGCATACCGATAGATCATTTTGCTAAAAACCCAGTTTCAAGTGCGCCATCGAATGTGCCGCCTGTTGTTTGTGAACCCCAAGCGCCAGTACTTGTAAAGTATCCAGAACTAATTTTCATCTCAACCGTATATGTTGCGCTTGTTGAGGAAACCCAAGGGCAAACAAAACTTACCGCTTCTGTTCCAATATATTGATATGCTGTGAAAGCATTGAAAACAGTTCCACCCGTATTGACACTGCTTACATTTGACCTTTCTACAAAATTAATGACCTCGGCTAGTGTTGTTGTGCTAACTTTTAACTGAATATAAACACCAAACCTTGCTCCCGTCCCATTTGCAACAAGTTGAGAGGGATTAGGGTGAAATTGAAC